>JGI24695J34938_10000095_pt1 | contig 77781 bp, 73 predicted proteins | sample TergutCo191P3_FD_34938 | JGI IMG/M metagenome (IMG submission 34938)
CGGAGAAATTTTGAGTTATTCATTATTATAATAATTTGTTCCAGATATTGCTTTGAAATATTTCGTCTGTCAGCGATTTCTTTAAGAGATATAAAACCGTCCGTTCTATGCTCCGCGAGGTCAAGCAGCATTTGTAAGGCATATCTGCCTTTTGTAGATATTTTCAATGTTTATACCTCTCAGATATTTGGTTCTCTTACAATTATAATATGTTTACTATGTTATGCAAGTGGATAAAAAGGATATTCTACCCATTTTGTTTGCAATTAAGATAACCGCAGGAACTTGCAAGTCTTCTATTAAAATATATATAAAAACTAATCGAAAATATTACAGTAAATACCCCGTATAAAAACGAAAAAGCAGAAGCTATTTTTTTGAAGGTGAATTAACAGCGGTTAAATCGCTGATTGCCTGTGTAAAAGGATTATATCCTTCATAAAAAATTCTTCCAAAAATAACATGAGCAAAATAGAAGACAGCCCCGATTATTCCAAAAAGACATAATGTTTTTATGATATGGATATTTTCTATAAACTTCATACACAACCTCCGAAAAAAAATTTAGTGTTCAGGAAAATGATCATTTAAAGTGGTATCTATAATCTCCACCATTCAATCATAATCAAGCACATCAAAACCAAGATAATTGCTAATTTCCTTAACCCTGAAAAATATTAATTGAAGTATCGAAATAATCTCGTAAGCCTTAATCCGTATGCTTGGAACTCGTAATATTTTTTGTTTAAAATGCAAATTATCATAATGGGACTCTACCCCCTTAAATGACCGCTTTACAGGGTTAGCTTGATAATATTGAGGGTAAGCGTATGGTGCTTGATACCATAAGGGCATATACGGCTACACCCTCGAAGCTGAATAAAGATAATGTTGTTATTCCGGTTACTCAATATAACAACCTCAAGAAAACGGCAATTGATGGAGCGCAAAATTCACGGCAACAAAAAGATTTGCGGGATAGGAAAAAGGCTCTCGACAGCAGGGAGCAAACGTTAAACGACAGAGAAGGTACTCTTACGGACAGGGAAAAAAGTCTTGATGGTAAATTGAACAAAGCGAACGGCGAAATCCAAAAATACAAACAGCTTTATAATCAAGAACGGAACTCAATGTCCGAGTTAATTTCAAAACTGAACCATCAGCAGAGCGAAGCCAAGCGTTGGGAAGATAATTATAACAATCTCTACCGTCAACACGTTCAATTAAAAAGAATCAAAGGGTTGGCTATAGAATAAGTGGCAGAACCAACCGCAACGGCGCAGATTATAAACGAAATTTTGTTTTTGTAAGTACGGTGAAGCCATGCTATACTGAACTTAGGATTTATTTTCTGCGCCGTTGCGGTTTGATGAAAAACAGCGGTAGTATTTATATTAGTGGAGGAGGAATAAAAATATGGAAAGCATACAGTGGTTAATGGAAAACGGCGGAGTATCAATAAAACTTAATTTGATGAACGAGGGATTGATTGATAAAAATTCGTATGATGCTGAAGCACTGGTTGCTGAATTATTGAAAATCGAAAAAGTAGAAACAGCGCTTACTTATTTCGATAGGTACAAAGAATATAAAACATGGCGTACAAAGGATATAGGCAGCGAAATTCATAACTGTTATGAAAACTGCTACGAAATGTTTATGCCGTTTCTCATAAGACTCGGGTTTAGAGCGGGAACACCCGTGCTTGACGATAAAGTCGGCATTATACGTGAAATATACCGGTATTTGATGACGGTTGGAAATGAATACATCAGTAATGTCGTTATGTATTTGTTGGAAGCTGGCTATTACGATAGCGATATGACAGTATTTTTGGAAAGATGGCTGGATAAGATATACAATACGGCTGAACATCAATGCTTTGACATTTACGAAACCGACCCAACACGAATAAAGCAGTCAAAGCTGCCAAAACAATGGAAAGACGACCCGATTCTGAAAGATATACATGTGGAGGGAGAGCTTACCGTTCCGACTATTTACCACATAAGATATATTATAGATATATATAAATATATCGAAGATAAGACCATTAAAGAAAAAATCGACACCATTCTTAAATATGTAATGCACCCGCAATTTCAAAAACTTCGCGGGAACTTAGGGTACGGGTGGTTTAAAGAAACCGAATTTAACAGAAGCGCATATTATGCTTGCAGCGGTAGTTTAAAATTACCTCTTTACGATGGCAATAAATTTAACAAAGACACTTTAGAGTTAATGTCTAAATCACCCATAGCGGTAAAAACCGAATGGTATCAGAATTGCATTGATTATTTGGAGCAATATATAACCGAACGGAACACTTATATGTTTCCTGATAATTGGTTTGACAGTACATTGGGTATACCGCGCCCCGCAACCACAACCGTGGTTTACGATGCGTTTATATCAAAAAACGCAAAGATTAAAAGGAATGAGAAGCGGTCTTTTGTGATTGAATTATTAAGTACATACTATGTTCTACTAATGAAAAAGAGAATGGAACATACAAAATAAGCATTTCACCATCCCTTCTGCCCGAAAAACCAACATCGTAATTATCAAAATTAGGTTCAGTAATATAAATCAACGCAAGGCTCGGTATATTACAGTATACCGGGCTTTTTTATTTATTTTTTCTCACCTAATTCAATCAATTTTATATAATGAGATATGTCGGATAAATTCGGCTTAAAATTAAATGCCGCGCCGCAGCAAGCGCAGCGCCAATAATTATTGCCGTCTATTTCATAGGTGACGCTATGTGTGCATGTATTGTTTTGACGGCATCCGCAGCCTTCATCCGAATAATTTGTAAAAATATGCTTAACTGAATCGGGGCATGATGCTAAGTATTCAAGACAATTTGATACATTTCTGATACGCAGCTGTAACCGCATTTTTTCATCTTCATCATCAATTTGCTCAAAATCCATACCCCTTGTTGAAACTTTGTAAGTAAAAGGTTTCTTTGAGCGCATATCTTTTTCGTTGTGATAATACGCTATGCCGTGACACTCAATACCGCCGTATAATTCCGACACATAGCCCATCAATGTTAAAGTTTCGTCCAGCTTGTATGCAAATTCCTTTTCTGAACCGGCAAGAACTCTGTCAGCAACATCATCAATCCCAAACCCATAATCCGCGGTGTTCATATCATCTTGGAGTAACCTGAAATGACAGCATAAAAAATCACCTATATGGTCGGTTTCCTTGCTGCTTGTATCCTCACCCTCTTTTATACTGCGGATATTAGGAATTATTTTTGTATTGTGCGCCTTATCCGCAAGCTGCTTCAGTAAATACAACACAGCGGGATTATCGGGGTATTCTATTATTATATCGCTGTTCGTTAATTTATTGTTTTTTAAACCCGCGAAAACAAATCCAAAATCAGAAAGTTTATTAAATATTAAATTTACACGGCTAACGTTTTGGTCGATTCCCGATAAATTTTTCGGCGGCGGCTTTAAGGCTTTGAATTTTTCAGAAGATACTTTAACCCCGCCATTTAATATTTCGCCGCAAATTAATAAATTATACAGCAGTATAAAAGGGCGGTATGGGGCTTGCCCCGAATTTGTAAATTCCCGTGAAAATACGCGGCAGTTATCCTTAACATGTAACGGCATACCCCACGCATCAGGATTTACGGCTATATCTCCATAAATTGTTTGAAAAAGGATATTCAATTCTTTAAAGGCAGACTGCGCCCCGGTTTTATCCATATGGCGCAAAAAGTCCGCATGAATTTTATAATCCGCCGGAACACGGACAACCTCATCCTGCCGCCGCTTCGCCCAAGCGGAAACCCAATAAACTTGGTTCATTAGCAACCCTCTTTTAATTTAATTGGGGCGTACAGCACCAACTGTTCATAACCAAGCCCTTTCATAATATCAGGATTATAGTCATGGGTATATATCATATGTCCCAGCATCTCCCGGTCATTGTCCATTATAAAATTTGTGGTTTCAAGCCATTTTGCGGTTTTGCTTCGTACTTTTTCATGGCTTTCACCGTCGCCGTCCACGCTTACCGAAATAGCATACAATCCGCCTTGAAACTCGGTAATCTCGAAAGGATGTGTATCTGTTTCTGTCACCTCGTCTTTTATCCGCCAAATCCACGCTGCTTTCCCGTCTTGTCCATACAAGAAATCAATTCCATCAAAGAGAATAGGCATAGTTAGACCCTGTGCCGACAATTCGATTGCTTTAGCATCGCTTCCCATATCGAAAATTTTATCCCAGCCGACAAGACCTGTCGTAAATGCCCTAAACTTAGGTATTTTAACAATCATTACATCAGGCACTTTTTTATCCAGGCTTTCTGATATTTCAATCAAGCGGTTTACATTAGAAGGCTTACCGATATAATCAACGCTTATTAAATGCGTTTCAATCTCTTTGGCTTTGTCGTATAACGATTTTATATCGGAATTGTTTGCAAAATCCATTTGCTCAATTTCTCGTATAAAGTCCAATACTATATCTTTTAACTCATGTAAAAGAGCAACTTCATCATCAATGTTCTGCACTTTCTTTCCAAGTACTTCTAAAACAGCGTTCGAACCGCTTGTATTAAAAATTCTCTGAATATCTTTAATACTGATATTCAGCTTGCGTAAAATGAGTATTTGCTCAAGCCGTCTGACAGCATTTTCATCGTACATTCTGTAAGCGTAGTCATCGCTTCGGGTGCTGTCGATTAACCCCATGTCCTCGTAGTAACGCAGCGTGCGGGCAGAAATATCGTAGCGAGTCGATATGTCTCTAATTTTTATTAGTTCGTTCATTTAATCCATCCTTTCATTCTTTGATAGTTATATCCTAAACTATTCCCCAAAGGCAGAGTCAAGATGATTTCCAAAAATATTTTCAAAGATGTGTTTTAATAATTATAACACGAACATGATAGCAAACACGAACTATTTTTCGATTACGTCAATAAAAAAATACTGAATAATTTTCCTGTCCAAAAAGTTCCTCCGTCTTGACAACAATCGGAAAGGGTAATTATACTGAACATAGGAATAATTTTCCGCTCCGTTGTGGTTTGATGAAGGACAGCGGTAGTATNTATATAATATACAGGAAGAAATGTGTTAATAGATGCTTGGTGGTTTAACAATACACAAACAGAAAAAGATGCTTTGTATGGAATACCCGAATATCCTGATTTAATTCTTGTGCCAAAAACTCATTTGGGAATATATGCCGATGGAATGACATTGGAATTTCCCGTTTGTTTGAACGTCATAGTAAAGTTGAAAGAAAGAATTTTATATGAAAACCAATTTATTTTTAATGAAGAAAATATTAAAAATGAAGATTATATATTCGATATACACTTAAATAAAGACAGCAGTATTATCGATGGTAAAATTATTACCGAAACTTTAGCTGTGTTGCCAGATAAAATAATAATCCATATACAGTCAAATAAAAACATATATTCAAAAGAAGTAAATTGTGAATATTCAACATTGTCAGGAAAAATTATTGATTTTTTGGGANACCCATTTCCTTCTCCTGTAATATTACGTAGAACGGGTTTTGAAAATAATTTTGATTTACCTTTTATGTGGGTATGGAGTTGTAAAAACGGAACTTATTCAATTACTGTTCCCAAAGGTATATATCACCATTTTTATGTTGATGACAACACTTATAGTATATCTACGCTCGAAAATTGGAGTTGGCATATGATTGTTGACAAAGACGAAACGCATAATTTTAAAATCGGAACTGGTGAAGTGTATTCGTTATGCGCTTGGGCAGATAACGGCGGCTTTGCTACGCTTTTTATATATTTTAGACCAATGATTTTAAAGAAACCCGAAAAATATCAAATTGAGATAAACGGCATCAATTATGAAGGTAAAGATATTTGTCCTGTGTTGGACTTAAACGATATAACTGTAACTATTAATGGGTATGAATTAACAAAATTGTCTTTACAAAAAATATATGAAACTGGCGGCGAAAATGAAATAATGCCTGCTTATATTTTGCAAGTAAAACGTTATCCCGAAAGCGCATTATATTCTACTTCGGAAAAACAGACCCTAATAGTTGAATACAATACAATAGACAAAAACGGACATAAAGCACAAAGTCAAGGTAGAACGCAATTTTTCTACAGTAATGCGTATGCTTGTTCATTACTGTAGAAATTAAGCATTTTACCGTCTATCCTACCCGAAAAGACAACACCGTAATTATCAAGATTAAGTTCAGTAAAATAAATCAACGCAAGGCTCGGCATATTACAGTATACTGGGCTTTTTTTGTTTAATTTTCCCTGTTTGAAAAAGTTCCTCTTGACAACAATCCGAACGGATTCTTCAAGTAACTATATAATAACTGTAACTAATGGAAATATTATCAAAGAAATTATATACCACTCGATATTACCTTTAAAATTTGATTTTAATCCAACATCTTTCCGCCTGTCTCCTTTAGACGCAGTAGTTTCTTCATCTATTCATTTTTGCGAATATTAATTTCTTCCTTAAAAAGGTATTATATTGTATAAATCTACCCAGCCATTTCACAATCAGGCTCATCCTTAACGCCTCTGGCTGAACAAACGGAGTTTGCATTCGCTTTGCCCAACCATTCAAGCCGTGATACTTCCAAAGAAACCGCTCCCTCATCATTTACAACCTTGCCGTAAACAAGCAACGGCCTCTGATCAAATAAAAGTTTATTGTATTTATCATACACTTGCGGAAAAATCACAGTCTCATACAAAGCCGTTTCATCTTCCAAAGATAAAAAACTCATAACAAGACCGTCTTTCGTGTAAACCTCTTTTTGGGTAACCTGCCAGCCGATCATTTTAACATTCTGCCCGGCATAATCAGCAATCCTTATAGCTTTTACACGATATTTAACAGCATAAACATCATCTTTCCACAAAGCCAAAGGGTGCATTTTCCTCAGGAAACCTAAAGCATTATATTCTCCCCATAAATCATTATCCGTTAGCGGCACTTTTTTCTTTTCGGTTGTTAAAGATGATTTAGGAGTAAAATGATATATTGGCGCAGGATCAGCCGCAAATAAATCTACTTGCCCGTTTTTTATTTTTCCCGCATTTGAAGCCAACAAAGAGCGTACCTGTAAATATCGAGGCATACCGTCAGCTATACTGTCAAAAACACCCGCAGGGCATAAAGCGATAATATCATCACGCCCAAGTTTAACACGCCCGGAAAAATCATCAAGATTTTTATAGCCGCCGTTTCTGTCTCTTTCTTCTAAAAGCGTTTTTGCGCCAGATACCGAGAGCCCCTTAATAGCCATTAGTCCGATAATTACTTCATTTTCTTTTCCGTAATAATGCCAACGGGAAATATTTACATCAGGACCTTCGACAAACAGTTTCATTCGCCTTGCTTCGGCAATATAAGCATGAGGACGATAAAAGCCGCCCTGATTGGAAAGAACAGCGGCGATAAATTCCGCGCCGTGATGAACACGCAAGTATGCCGATTGATAAGAAACCATCGCGTAACTTGCGCTATGAGGTTTACAAAATGAATAGCCGTCAAAAGACAACATCATATCCCAAATTTTTTGTATCGTATCTTCCGATACATTATTCTTTCGGCAGCCTTCAAAAAATTGTTCCTGATAAACCGCCAATTTTGCGCCGCCCATTTTTTTAGCGATAACTTTTCTTAATTTGTCAGCGTCCGCTTCATTGAATCCCGCAAGAGCGACAGCGGTTTTTGATACGTCTTCCTGATAGCATAAAATACCGTAACTTTCTTTTAGAATATTTTCCAGCCGCGGATGCAGCGGTTTCCACTTGCCGCCTTTCAAACGCCTTACGTATTCGGCAATAAATTTATTTGCCGCAGGTCTAATTATCGAGGAATGAATAACAATGTGTTCAAAATCACCTCTATTAGTCCGCTTCTGTAATTGCCGCATTGCAGGGCTTTCAATGTAAAAAACGCCGATGCTGTCGCCATGCGCCAACGCTTCAATAGTCGATTTATCGTCAACAGGTTTCCAGGTGTTCTGGTCAATATAAATATTTTGTTCTTCCAAATTGGCAATAGCGTCTCTAATGACAGCAAGACTTCTGTTTCCAAGTAAATCTATTTTTACAAACCCTGCCGCTTCCGTTCCTTCTTTTTCCCAAGCCAAAAGCGGATAACCTTCCGCTGATTTTTCAACCGGCGCATATTTACAAATCGGCTCCGGCGTAATCACAATACCTCCGCAGTGCATACCAAGTCCGCGGGGAAGTCCTTCCAGTTTTTTCGTAATGGTAAAGATTTCCTGCCACACAGGTTCAATCGAAACCGATTTATCTCCCATTTGAACAAGCCCGCCTGTGAACAGCCGTCTTTCAACAGCGGTAATTTCCGCATCACCAAACCCGTAAGCCTTGGCAGTTTCGCGTAACGCCGAGCGGTAACGGAACATATTATGATTGGCAACTCTGGCGCAGTATTCGGTTCCGAATTTTTCAATAACATTTTTTATAAGTTCGTCTCTTTCATCCCATGCAAAATCAATATCCAAATCGGGCGGATCGGGACGTGAAGGGTTTAAAAACCTTTCAAAATATAAATCATGCCGTATCGGATCAACATTCGTAATTCCCAAACCATACGACACAATAGAAGCCGCTCCGGAACCACGTCCGCAGGTGCGATAGCCGCCATTGGCGGCTTTAGCCATCTTAACAATGTCGTCAATCACCAGAAAATAAGGCGCAAATCCTTTTTTATTTATTATTTCTAATTCATAATTTATCCTGTCAGTTTCCCTGTCGCAAAGTCCGCCATAGCGCATATCGTTCCCTTCATAAACACGTTTTTTCAATTCTTCGGCAGGCGGAAAACCAAAGGTTTTAAAATCTCCGGTTTTTTGGCCTTCAGTTTGCATACCGCAGTTTTCATAATTCGGGAAAATCCAGCCGTTAAACAAATCATCATATTTGCAAATCTCCGCAATTTCTTCCGCGCCCTTTATTGCGTCAGCCCATGAAACCAAAAATCTGTGTAAGTCCTTCGACGATTTTAATATTCTTTCACAATCCGCTGTATCGCTCTTGTCTAAAGTGCCGACAGTCTTTAATAATCGAACAGCGCATACTGTTTTATGAACCGCAAAATCGCTTTTTTCAATCATCAGTGAATTATCAATAAACGCCATTGGTATATTAAGCTTTCTGCTTGCCGTTACAGCCCTTGAGTTAAAAGGCGTTAAAGCGGCATACAGCCTGTTAACATTATCTTTCAGACATTCTAAAACATCATCGCAGGAAGAAGCCAAAACAAGCCCTTGAGAATTTTCACGTAAAAGCGGCAAGGGATTAAAATTATCAACATTTTTATTGCGTTCTGTAAGTATTTCGCACAACCGGCTGAAACCTTGACGATTCTCTACAAAACAAAAAATAATTTTTTCATTATCTATGCTTCTTTTATCGTTATTCACAGTCAAAGCGCAGCCGATAACCGGCTTTATTTTTCTTTCCTTTGCTTCTTCCAAAAAAGTATGAACGCCGTATAAATTATTCATATCGCAAAAAGAAACAGTTTTTATTCCAAGTTCTGCGACCTTATCTAATATTGCCGAATGTTTGTGAACACCGAAGAGAAACGAATAAGCAGAAACAAGCCCAAGGCGAATATTCATTTCAAATAACAAATAATAAATAAAAAACAGGAATTAAAATATTAGCCTGCAATATAAAGCTTACAAATAAAAATTTTTATTATTTCCTGTTTCATATCTGATATTTGTATAACCTCCTTTATTTGATATTTTACATACAGTAAGCCCTCTTGTAATTTTTCCAACACCGAACCGGTTTTGAATTTTGTCTGCCGCTTCCTGTAGGCTGCGCTCTTTTGTTTCATTTTCAGGTTCAAACAAATCCGTTTCATATACAAGCGGCACAAGGCTTTCAAGAGACAATCCTAATGACCGTATTCTAATACGTCTAACGGCAATCTTCTTAAAAATCCTGAAAGCGGCGTTTCCAATATCACGATCAAGAACAAAAGCGCTTTTGCCTTTTTCATGTCCCTCCGCAGTTATTCCGTCAGCGTAATTCACAACAAGACTGACAACAGCTGCGCCTAACTTATTGCGCCGCATTTCCAAACCGCCGTGTTCGGCAAGGCACAAGAGAGCTCCCTGAATTGCCGAGCCGTCTATTATATCTTCGTTAAAATCCGCTTGTTGTAAAATCCGCTGTCTGCCGTTTTTGTTAATCACAGGCGAGGCGTCAATACCCAATGCCATATTCCTAAGCATAGAACCGTGCTTACCGAATAAAGCCAAAGCTCCTGCCTCAGTTAATTCCGCAATCTCTCCAATCTCTTTAATTCCGGCAACAGCGGCGGTCTTTAATAATTTTGCGTCCATGCCCGGAAGAAGGTGTATAGACTGATGGCTTAAAAAATCCGCTTCAGTTCCGTTCATTACCTGTATCAATCCCATGGGTCTAATGCTTCTTGTCGCAACTTTAGATACAAGTTTGTTAGACGCGACAGCGGCGGCAGGACTTATCCGCGATTGCTCCAATATGTCTTTTAAAATTCTGCTTGTGCAGTCAATAGCCCGTCCGAACAAACCTGACGTGCCGGTTAAATCCAAATATAAATTTCCATGTCTGTCATTTTCCCACAATGGCGCATAACGTTCTGCGACCTTTTCAAGTTCATTGTTTACCAATTCATAATGGGCAGGGTCAGGAGGAAGCACAATCAGATCATTAATCCGTTTTTCGGCAAGAGCAAGCGGCGTTCCGGGAGTTACACCCTGCCTTACCGCTTCGGGAGAACAGTCAATTGCCAGACTTCGACCGCCTGCCGCACCTGCGATGACATAAGGTCTGTCTTTAAGACTTTTGTCCTTGGCAGAGGCAGCAGCAGCCCTGAAACCTATAATGTTAAGATGAACAATGTTTCGCATTTATTATTTCTAATTTTTACACAGCTCCCTTTTTTAATACTATATATTTGTTTAGTATTTGTCAAGAGGGAAAAATGAAAGCGCAATAATCCTGTTACTTATCCCATTCATCTCCGCGGACTGTATTCATATCTACATGGGTTGTGTCGCCGACTTTTACAGCTATCAAAAAAAGAGCGATTGCCATAGGCGGAGCTGAAGCTATAATACAAGCCCATCCTAAAATACTGTAGTTATCCTGCGTTGCAAACAATACAATCATGGGAATTAAATGCGCCGGTATTCCGCCGGCGATGTTCATTACAGTTTGCGCGGACATCACAGACGCGCGCAGATTTGTAGGCGCGGATTCACTTGTCATTATCGACATGAGGTTGTCTCCTCCGGCATAAAAAGCTCCCACATAAAATCCGGCCATTATTCCGATAATAACCGGATTCCAGTGCATTTGACAGCCGGTGTAAAAAAGCAGAAAAGACAAGAAGGCTGATGTTATTATAAAAAGTTCCATTATCTTTCTTCCAATTTTATCGCTCATAACGCCGTTAAAAAGGGTAATTAACGCGCAGCTGAAAGGATACAGAAAAAGAACTGTTGTTACATCGGAAGTATCATAAAAAACGGCGGCAATTCTCGGATAAAATGCCGTGCCCATAATTCCAAGCGCTAAAATTGCGTTGCTTATAAACAGCCATTTAAGCTGCCTGTGCTTAAATGCGAAACGAAACGCATTGCTAAGCCCTCCCTGCGCTTTTGCCTCTTTGTTACGCGCAAGAATTTCCATCCGCTCATCTTCTGTCAAACGCAGAAAATCAAGCCTGTTATTGATAAACACATCCGATTCCCTTGCGGTTAAAACGGTAATTAATGCGACAAATATTATTGATACAGCCGGAATCAGGTATACCCAGTACCATAACGCAACATCTCTCCCCATAAAGATACTTCGCATCCATGGAATTAAAACTACGCCCAATGTTGCAAGCGCTTTAACAACAGCAAAGGTAGTCGCTCTTCTTTTTTCCGGCGCGGTTTCCATTAAATAAACCGCCTGAATATCATTAGGCACAAAAAAATTAATAAGCATTGTAGCAATTACATACATTACAATTCCCGGAACAGCGCCTGTTCTGCCGGCAAGAAAAACAATAAACAGGGCGAATCCCATTCCAAATGTGTTAATGCAAATAAATAATTTACGTCCGTATTTATCAGCGAGGGTTCTGTAAAAAACAGAAAGGGCTATCATTGGAAGCGAAAACGCGCTAAGTAATGTCATCACACTCATCCGATCCTGAAACAATCCTATCGCAATCTCGGATTGCATTTGCGTTCCAATCAATGTTGTAACTTCATCGGCTATATAAATGAGCGAAAGTATAATCAATAAATACCATAAATAAAGTTTCTTTTTCGGTTTTGATTTTTCACGCTCCCAGCGCTTTATCTCTTTCTGTCTTGCGGTTTCTGTTTTTAAAGCAGTATGCATTGATGTTCCGCTCTTTTTATCACAAACTCCTCAAAATCAAAATCGCATCCTGGAAGGAAAATAAATTTAACAACTGCCCGTCCTTTAACATTTACAAGTTTTTTTGAAACTTCGGCATAATCTTTACTGCGGGGAAATTCAATTATCTCGCGTATTGTTTCTCCGCTTTCAAATTCAAAATGAACATGCACAGGATCGTTATCGTGTCTTGTGCGTCCTTTTACAATTATTTCTGACGCTCCGTCTTTAAAATCCATGTTGTGATATTCGATAAAAACATTGTTGCCGATATCAAGTATTTTGCTTTCCGAGATTTTAAAATTATCGCCGTGGATAGTATCATAATCCGCGGCTTTTATTTTCTGATACGCTTTTTCTTTTGGTATAAATACAAAACCGCCGAAATCCAGTTTTTGAACCGATTCTCCGAATTCAAAAAATATGTTATTTATTCCGTACAGTGTTTTTTTAATTTTATATTTATTTGCCTGATAAGTCTGCCAAATAAAATTTGCCTGATATGTATATTCGCCCAAAAGCTCTCTTTCTTTTGATTCAGGATCGTTTAAATATAATTTAAGTTTGACGCTCTCGTCTGTAAACCAGTGTATCATAAATATTTCAAATTCATCCGAGCCGTATTTTCCGAAATCTACTGAACCAAATTCTGCTATTCTTTGCTCTCCTGCTATTTGTATTCCGCCGTTTGAAACTTCCGCAAACTGCGCTGTTTTAATATTGTATAAACAAGCCGGAATTTTATCATAAGGATTTAATATAGGCTGACCAAAGCCTTCAGCGCGGAATTCATATTCAGAAACTACTTCCGCGTTCTTTTTACCGTTATTGCACGTACAGCGCAGATGAAACTCTCCGTCCCCTGTCACATTCATTTCCACCGACAAACCGTTATCTGATAATTGCGCGTTATTGGTTTTTACGCCGCTTGCCGTTACAATGCTCCAGTTTAAATCCTTGCGGGAAGCGTTCTGCGGGAATACTTTCGCTTTAACGGTTACATCTTTATTTTCAGGAGTTATGCGATATGGACATTCTTTTATAAGTTCTATTTTCCTGACAGGTATTTCATTATTATCTGTTTCTTTTTTAACATTTTCAACCGCGCTTGTTCCTTCCTGAACCTTGCTTTCTTTCGCTTCCAGTTTTAAAACAGCGGATTTCAATCCGGGACTTTCTGCTGTAATAATTATTTCCCCTGCTTTTATGGGAGACGCGATATAAGCGACAGCTTTCCCTGAAAAAAGCCGTCTTGATGAAGATTTATACTGGTCATAATCGCTGCTGTCGCCGTTATCAAAACCTAACAGCCTTGCTCCCTCTACTGTAAGGCTGATTCTGTTACGCGCATTTTCAACAGGCGTTCCGTTTTTATCAAGCGCGGAAATTTCTACAGCTAACAAATCCTTGCCGTCCGCAAGAATATGTTTTTTTTCCGTCGACATAATTATTGATTCGCTGTCCAGAAAACTTTTTTTCTGCGTTTTAATTTCCTGACCTTGTTTATTAAACGCTGCGGCTGTAATGGTTCCCTCTTCATATTCTGTATTCCACGTTATAGTATAATTTTTTGTTTTTTTCTTTCCGAGAGATTTTCCGTTTTTAAAAAGTTCAACTTCCTTTAAATTTGTATAAACAACAATATCAATTTTTTGCCCGATGTTGAAATCCCAGTAAGGCAAAATATGCAGCACCGGCTCTTTTGTCCAGGCTGCTTTATACAAATAAAAAAGGTCTTTTTTTAATCCGGCGGTATCAACAGGTCCAAAGTAGGCGTTTTTTGTTGAATAAGGCGTAGGCTCTCCTATATAATCAGTTCCTGTCCAGATAAACATGCCGGCGCAGTATTGAGTATCACGATTTTTTACAATCACATCTTCGGCTCCAAGTTTTTCAAAACCGGAACGGCAGTTTCCAAGACTTGAACACTGCAAATCCTCATGGGTTAAAAACCTGCGTTCCAGTGGAAAGTGATACACTCCCCTGCTCTTTACGCCGGAAGTTGTTTCGCTTCCGTAGATTTTCCATTTTTTATGTTTATTGTGATGCTCCTCGTAAAGATACTCGCCGTAATTATAACCAGCTAGATCAACTTCATCCGCGCATTTTTGTCCGTTATCCCACTGCATATAATTTGATCCAATTGTGGTAAACGCGTTACAGCGCGGATCATATCTGCGCACTTCTTCCTGTAACATCTTTGTAACTTCACATCCGCGCTCCGATATATGCGTGTCATGAATTTCGTTTCCGATACTCCACATAATTAAACACGGATGATTTCTGTCCCTTCTAATCCAGCTTGCAACATCCTTTTTATACCAGCCGTTAAAAAACCGCGCGTAATCATATTTTGTTTTTGACCTCTCCCACATATCAAACGCTTCGCTGTTTACAAGGATTCCCATTTCATCGCATAACTCCATAAATTCAATTGCAGGCGGATTGTGAGAAGTGCGCACGGCGTTTACTCCCATTTCTTTCATTGTTAAAAGCTGCCGCCTTTGCGCCTCTTTATTAAAAGCAGCTCCCAAACACCCAAGGTCGTGGTGAAGGCAGACTCCGTTTAATTTTAAGGAGCGCCCGTTAAGGAAAAAACCCTTGTCACAGTCAAAATTAAAATCCTTAAAACCTATCTTGCAGCTAACGGTATCGGTTATTTTTTCGTTATTATATAAATCAACGCGTAAATTAAAAAGATAAGGATTCTCAATATCCCATATTTTATCTTTTGGGATTTTTAAATCAAATTCATATTTATAATCATCATAAAAAACTTTTCCGTTGTTATCAAGAATTTTATATTTAATTGAATTAAAATCCGCGCCGCGGACATCAGCTCTTACACTGCAATTCCAAACATCGCCGTTTTTTTTCGCGGAAAAGTAAACGCCGTCAGTATCAAGATATGTTTTTTCGGTTTCGATAAACCAGACATTGCGGTAAATTCCGGCTCCCGAATACCACCTTGAGTTAGGCGAGAAATGCCGCGCCAGAACAATTATTTCGTTATCGCCAGATTTAACATATTTTGTAATATCAGCCTCAAATGATGTATAACCGTATTTCCACTCAAAAGCCGTTTTTGAATTTACATAAACAGTGCAATCCTGATAAACTCCTTCAAAATAAATCCTGTAACTTTTTTGCGGCTCAAAATCGATCTTAAAATTCTTTTTATACCATCCTAAAGATGTTTCGTAGAGTTTATTCACATCATATATCAGCCAGTCGTGCGGCAAATCAACAGGTTTAAAATCAAAGCTGTTAATATCTTTAATATCCTTACCGGTATCAGTCATGGAAAACACCCAGTCATTGCAAAACAGTTTCTTCATTTTATATCTCCGCAAAAAAATTCTTAAATCCAATAGTATCATAAATATATAAAAAAATCAGTAATAGCCTTTTATAATATTGATATTTCTGCTATTCTAAAATAAGTTAAGGAGACACTGCATGAAAAAACTTGGCGGCGTAAAGACTCCGCATTTCAAAAACACCGCAGATTCCGTACCGCTTATACTGCCGGCGCCTGCCGAAGTAAAATTGCCGATGTCCATGCATTCGGGAAAACCGGCAAAACCGATTGTAAACACAGGCGACCTTGTAAAAGTAGGTCAGCTTATCGCTGAAGCTGACGGCGCGGTTTCATCGCCTGTTCATGCAAGCGTTTCAGGTGTTATTAAAAGCATTGAATATCTTGACGGTATAACAGGCGAAAAAACAACAACAATTACAATCACTTCGGACGGGCAGCAAACGCCGTGGGAAGGCATAAAGCCTCCTGTGGTCTCAAACCTCGCCGAGTTCCTGGAAGCCGTTAAAAATTCAGGCGTCGTAGGTCTTGGAGGAGCCGGATATCCAACAGCGCCAAAATTAACGCTTAAAGAATCGGTTAACCTTGACTATATCCTTGTTAACGGCGCTGAATGCGAGCCTTTTATAACAGCCGACACCAGAACAATGGTAGATGATACGGATTTAGTGTGGGACGGCGTTCTTTTAATGAAGCAATATCTTAAACCTAAAAATGTTATTATATGTATAGAAGGTAATAAACCTTTAGCGATTAAAAAATTAAAGGAACTTTGCGAAGGAAAGGAAGGACTCTCTGTGCGGGTGCTTCCTTCTTTATATCCGCAGGGCGAAAGAAAAGTTTTGGTTTACAATGTAACAGGACGCATAGTGCCCGAGGGCGGACGGCTTCCGGATATCGGCTGTGTAGTTATAAACTGCACCACTGTCGCGACTTTCGCAAAATATATAAAAACCGGAAACCCTCTTGTTACTAAATGCGTAACTGTTGACGGTTCCGCCGTAAAAAATCCCAAAAATATTATCGCTCCAATCGGCACTCCTGTCCGCGATATTTTTGAATTTACAGGCGGTCTTATAACTGACGGCAAGTTAAACGAAAATGTAAAAAAAGTAACGCTTGGCGGACCGATGATGGGAATCGCGATTCCGAATATCGATATTCCAATAGTAAAAATTACAAACGCTGTTCTCGCGTTTTCCGCAAAGGACGCAGTGCCTCCAGAGCCTACAGCATGTATAAAATGCGGGCGCTGTATTTTTAAATGCCCGATGAGCCTTATGCCGCCGAATATCGAAAGCGCTTACGAACTTAAAAATCCTGAACTGTTAAAAAAATTTAAAGTGAATATGTGCGCCGAATGCGCCTGCTGCGCGTTTACATGCCCTGCAAAACGTTCTCTTGTTCAGGTGATGAAACTTGCAGGTAACATGCTCTGGGAATATGAGCAGGAGCAAAAGATTAAAAAAGCAGAGCTTGAAAAAAAGGAGGCGAAATAATGGGCGCTGATACAAAACAAAATCAGGTTTCGCTTTTAACAGTTTCGCCCGCGCCTCACATCTGCGGAAAATCATCAACTAACCGCATCATGTTAGACGTCATCATCGCGTTGCTTCCCGCTTTAGGAATCGCAGTTTGGGTATTCGGATTTAGGGCGTTAATTGTAACCTGCGTCTGCGTTGTAAGCTGCGTCTTTTTTGAATGGGGTTTTGAAAAATTATTAAAAAGAAAAAACACAATAAAAGACAACTCTGCTGTTTTAACAGGAATTCTTTTAGCCTATAATATTCCGCCGACAATTCCAATCTGGCAGGCTGTAATTGGAAGTTTTACCGCAGTCATTCTTGTTAAACAGCTCTTCGGCGGACTTGGAAAGAATTTCGCAAACCCTGCCGTAACGGCGCGTATCGTGATGTTCCTCGCCTTTCCTACGGCAATGACAACATGGGTAGTTCCTTTCGACACAGTTACAGGTCCAACTCCGTTAGTCGATCTTTTACAAATGTTCAGAAACGAGCCTTCTTCAATGATTGGAAAATGGGAATTGTTTTTGGGCGTTCACGGCGGCTGTATCGGAGAGACAAGCGAGCTTGCGCTTTTAATAGGCTTTTTATACCTTTTAATCCGCCGCGTTATTTCACCGGTTATTCCATTTACTTTTATAGGAACTGTGTTTGTATTAACACTGCCTGCAGGCGGACTTGATTTTGGCGTCTATCACCTGCTTACAGGCGGCTTGTTTTTAGGCGCAATTTTCTGCGCGACAGATTATGTGACATCTCCCATTACAAACCTGGGGCGCGTGATATTCGGGATCGGATGCGGTTTAATAACCGTGTTAATCCGCCTTTTCGGCAGTTATCCAGAAGGCGTATCCTTCGCTATTCTTTTTATGAATATGCTTGTTCCGTATATCAATAAAATATCTTACAAGAAAGCATTGGGAGGACGCTATAAATGAAAAAAGATTTTATTTTACCGGTATTAGTCCTTTCGCTTATATGTTTGTTTGTAACAGGCGCGTTAGCTGTTGTAAATAATTTTACAGCTCCCGTGATTGAACTTGCCGCGGCGGAGCGGGCGGCTGCCGCGAGAATGGAGATTATTCCGCAGGCTGACGGTTTTGTTCTTTTGTCGGCGGAAGGACTGCCAAGAACGATAGTTGAAATTTACAGGGCAACAAATGATAAAGGCTACATTTTTATGATATCGGTTCCCGGTTACGGCGGAAATCTCAACATGATCTGCGGAATTGACAATGACGGCAAAATCATTAAAACAGCGGTTCTTTCACACACCGAGACAAAAGGAATGACAGACCCTGTTTTCTCCTTTCCGCATGAGAGTCAGTATTTCGGAAAAGATAAAAACCTTCACGGCATTGTCGCTGTTACCGGAGCTACAATTTCGTCTAACGCGTATAAAAACGGAGTAAAAGACGCTTTTACAGCCTTCGATTTGGTGAGGAATAAATAATGAGTAAAAAAACATCGATTCTTTTAAACGGAATAATTAAAGAAAATCCTGTTCTGGTTCTTATACTCGGTATATGCCCCGCATTGGCGGTTTCTACGCAGGTGGAAAACGCGGTGGGAATGGGACTTGCGACCACTTTTGTTCTGATTGGATCAAACATTACCATTTCGCTTCTGCGCAAAAGCATTCCTGATAAAGTGCGCATCCCCTGCTACATCGTTCTCATTGCGGGTTTTACAACAATTGTGCAAATGGCTGTAGAGGCTTACGCGTACAGTTTGTATCAGGCGCTTGGGATTTTTCTTCCGCTGATTGCCGTTAATTGTATTGTATTTGCCCGCGCGGAAATGTACGCCAATAAAAACAAGGTTCTGGATTCCGCGGTTGACGCAATCGGTATGGGAGCGGGCTTTACCCTTGCACTTTTCCTGATCGCATCGTTACGCGAAATCTTAGGATCAGGAACCTGGTTCGGTCTAGAGATTCCGGTTCTTTCAGATAACAGCATCGAAGCTTTTACATTGGCTCCCGGCGGCTTTATCGCATTCGGGCTTATAATCGCGGTAATTAACAAGATTTCCAAAGGAAAGGCAATTAAAAAAGAAGATTTCGGCTGCGATGCCTGCCCATCAAAAGCTGTTTGCGGCAAATTTTTAACAGCGGCTGTTTCTGGGCAAAAGGAGAGTAACTGATGGATTATAAAATTCTGGTAACAATAATAATAGCTGCGGTTCTTGTAAATAATTATGTTCTGCGCCAGTTCCTCGGCGTATGTCCGTTTTTGGGCGTATCAAAAGATTTAAAAGGCACAATCGGCATGAGCGTATCGATTATTTTTGTTATGATTCTAGCTACTGCCGTAACATGGCCCATACAAAAATTTCTTCTCGATCCTAACAAATTAGGGTTTCTTCAGACAATCGTATTTATTCTTGTTATCGCAACCCTTGTGCAGCTTGTAGAAATAGCTCTTAAAAAATATATACCGTCGCTTTACAGACTGCTTGGCATTTATCTTCCGCTCATGACAACTAACTGCGCGATTTTCGCGGTAACAATTGTTAATATCAAAAATGAATACAGCTACATCGAAGCTCTTGTAAACGCGTTCGGTTCCGGTTTCGGCTTCTTTCTTGGAATGGTAATATTCGCAGGGATTCGCGAATACACCTTAAATACAGATCCGCCAAAAGCTTTTAAAGGTTTGCCCCTAACGCTGATTTCTGCGGCAATTCTTTCATTTTCTTTTTTTGGTTTTAACGGCGTAATAGAAAACTTGTTCAAGTAACTGGAGGAAAAATGAATCCGATAATCATTGCTGTTGTTTCTGTAACTGTTATTGGCGTTATCTGCTCTGTTATACTCAGCATCGCCTCAAAAATAATGTATGTAAAAATCGATGAGCGGATAACTCTCCTGACGGAAATTATGCCGGGCGCAAACTGCGGCGCGTGCGGTTATCCGGGATGTTCAGCTTACGCTTCCGCGCTTGTTTCGGGAGAAGCAAAAACAAATCTTTGTACGCCGGGCGGCGCTTCCCTTCTGGAAAAAATAAGCGGCATTTTAGGCGTAGAAACAGGAAGCATCGAAAAAAAGATTGCAGTAGTAAGCTGCTGCGGTGACTGCAATACGCAGAAAAAAAAGATGGAATATAAAGGCTTGCGGTCCTGCGAAGGGGCAAAACAGCTTTATGCAGGTGAATCCGCCTGCGCTTTCGGATGCTTGGGATACGGCGACTGCAAAACAGTCTGTCCAAGCAATGCAATCTGCATGGAAGACGATCTTGCGCACATAATTACAGAACTTTGCACAGGCTGCGGTTTATGCGTAAAGGCATGTCCGAATAAATTGATATCAATACAAAACGCAAGTTTAAAAGTATCGGTTGCGTGCAAAAACACCGAGAAGGGAGCTGTTACAAGAAAAAAATGTTCTTCAGGCTGCATAACATGCACAAAATGCGTAAAAGAATGTCCCGAAGGCGCAATCACCATGGTTGATAATTTGGCGGTTATAGATTATGTGAAATGTTCAGGCTGCGGCAAGTGCGCCGGTGTTTGCATGACAAAATGCATCAAAAATTTATGACTTATTGCCCGAACGGGTTCGTTCCATCTGCTGCATTTTACGGTAATACGCGTTTTGTTTAATAATTTCTTTAATATCTTTTACAAAAAGTTTATCGTTCAATATCTGAAAGGTGCGGTTTTCCATTAATTTTTTTCCGACAAGAGCGCCTTCTCCCTGACTCATTCCTGTCATGTTAATTAATTCTTGAAGACCAAAATCGAATGAATAATTTGTTATCGTGTTAACATCAACCTTTTTTTTGTCGATTTGAATTTGAAGCATATCGTACATCCGCCCGATAGGCTCTTTGATTCTTGTATTTGCAAGCTGTCTGTAAATCAGCCAAATCCTCTCAGCTAAAAGCGTTGTAAGGCGGGCAATAAGCTGAGGCTGCGCTTTAATCATCTGCTGGAAATTGTCGCGGTTAACTGTCATTAGCTGGCAGTCTTCATACGCGACAGCTCCGGCTGCGCGCGGTTTGGATTCCAAAAGCGCCATTTCGCCGAAAATATCGCCGGCTTTTAATACAGCAAGCAGGATTTCATTGACATCGGTGATTTTAATTATTTTAACAGAGCCTTTCTGAATGATAAAAAGTTCATCTCCCGGTTCACCCTCGCAGAAAATTATTGAATCCTTGGAATAATTGCGCACCATTTCGCCCGGTTTAAAGGGCGGCTGAACGTTTTTAACATAAGGAGCTATTTTTTTTAGTTTTTCGATTGATGTCTGGACATTTTCGCCGTTGGGACAGCATTTAATATATTTCTGATAAGCATAAAAAGCCTGATTAAAATGATTATGTTTGGCATAATACTCAGCGACTTCATAAATATGACTTGGATCTTCCAGCGCCTTATTTTTTAACGTAATCCTTGTAAGAGCTTCATCTAGGAATCTCATGCGTTTGGAAAATTGCAGGATGATTTTCATCGCAACCGGAACATTACCCTGTATTAATTGACTGAATTGATCTTTCTGAACAGAAATAAGGGTTACATCTGTGAGAGCCATCGCGGTTTCAATATGGCTATGCCCGGACATGGTAGAAACAACGCCGAAAAAATCACCTGGTCCCAGAATATCGCCGGATTCTTCTGTTACAATCTGCACTTCCTTGGAAAGTTTTACTTTCCCTGAGCGGATAATAAAAAACCGGTCTGCATTCCTTTTACCTTCGACAATAATATATGAGTCTTTGGTAAAATTTACAAATGAAAGCTGCAGCGGCGCGGTCATATCCTCCTCTGGAATCCAGTATTTTAGTATAGATTTTTTGTTAATAAATTGTCAACTGGTCTTAAATAGAGAGGATGAATATGCCGATATATTAAAATAATCATGAATAAACGTATTAATTTTGAAGATACTGTATTTATTGTCATTGTCAGGATTAAAATGATCCGCGACTTAATGCATCTTGATACGGACATAAACATTTTTTACAGCCAGACAATGGGCGATCTTGAATTTATAGGTTCTGTAATGAATATGTTAAGTGCAAAATTCCTGGAAAACATAAAATTTCTGGATCGTGAAGCGGAAGCTGACAGTATCCTTGACGCTGAATGGCAGTTCGGTCAGTTATTAAATGAAATTTCCAATAATTCAAGCCCGTTTTCATCTGAATTTTTTCCGGAAATGCCGGCAATTATAAGCAAGTTAAGAAAAGAAAGCAATAAAAGAAGAAATCAAATAGAAGAATCCTATGTTCCGCCTGAAAATTCAATTCCCGAACCTATTGTCGGTCATGCCGAACTAAACGGTCTTCTCGGCAGCGCGTGAGAATAACAGGCGGCTTTTTAAGCGGCAGAAAAGTTTCTGTTCCTTCAGGCTCTCTGGATATAAGACCCAGCATGGACAGAATGAGGGAATCCATCTTTGCCTGTCTAGGTGATATAACAGGAAATTCATTTTTAGACATTTTTACAGGTTCTGGAATAATTGCTCTGGAAGCGGCATCAAGAGGCGCGCGGCAGGTTGATGCAGTTGAACAGGATAAGTTAAAAAGAAAAACGCTTCTGGAAAATGTTTCAATTTCTCCGGTAAGAATAAATTGTCATTTTATACCGGCGGAACTTTTTATAAAACGCGCCAAAACATCTTTTGAAATTATTTTTCTGGATCCTCCCTTTCCGTACAAATTTAAATGGGAGCTGATTTCCAAAATTTCCTTTTCAAAGCTTGTTGCATCAGGAACAAAAATATTAATTCACCGCCCTCGCGCCGATTACTTAAAAACAGAAATGAACAATCTGGAAAAATATGACTTTCGAGAATACGGAAGATCTGTTGTAGATTTCTTTATTTATAAATGAAAAATTAATAATTACTCATAAGCATTGTTGTAAAAATTTTACTTGTTTTTATAGGAAAAAGGGCAGATAATAATAGTAATATATAGAAAAAGTATGGATAGAAAAAAAATATTTGAAAATTTTGATGACAAAAACGCATTCATAAAAGTAACTGCACCAGCGCCTGTCGAAGGCTCACAAAAAGCGGCTTTAAACCGGAAGGGCAATCAAAAATTTAATGACGGCGATATTGAAGGAGCAAGAAGGATATTCATGACAACAGGATATTCCGACGGTCTTTCGAGAGTGGGCGATAATTACAAATCTAAAGGCAGACCTCTGGAAGCTCTTCGAATGTACTGGACAGCTCCGGACAAGAAAAAATCTCAGCCGTTAATCGAAAACCTGGCTTTTGTTTTGCAGAGTTTGATTCATGATGAGGAGGTTATCAGTGATTGATAATGAACCTCAGATGGAAACGCCGGAATCGGTTAATACACTAAGCGAATCAAATAAAATATCGGAAATTTCAAAAGCCGGATATCAATTATTAAAGGAAAACAAAACTAGCGAAGCTATAGACTGTTTTTCAAGAATTCTTTTAATTGACGAACATAACAACTACGCTCTTGTCGGAATGGGAGACGCAACCCGTAAAATGGGTTCTGTACGCGACGCCATAAAATATTATCAAAGATGCCTTGTACATCATCCCGGCAACAATTACGCGTTATTCGGGCTGGCGGATTGTTACAAAGCAATGAATCAATATCAGAAGGCAATAGAAATATGGGAGCAGTATCTTCTTCATGATGATAAAAACATTACGGTCCTTACAAGAATCGCGGACGCGTACAGAAAAGTCCGCGATTTTACAAATTCCAAAAATACATATATGACTGTTTTAAGAATGGATGAAAATAACGCCTATGCGATTATAGGGCTTGGGCATCTGCATTATGATTTTAAGGAATACAGGGACGCTCTTTATTACTGGGAACGCATGATGGAATCAGGAACCGAAAACGCCGATATAAGGGTTCTTACATCAATCGGAAACTGTCACAGAAAATTAAAAACTTTTAAGGAAGGTATCCCGTATTTTGAATCGGCGCTTAAAAGGGACAATAATAATTTCTACGCGCTTTTCGGACTTGCGGATTGTTACCGCGGCATGAACAAGTTCAAAGAGTCGTTAAAATACTGGAACCTTATTCTTGAACAGGACTGTAAAAACAAAATGATTCTTACCCGCGCCGGCGACGCTTGCCGCAATCTGAATGATTTTAAAAACGCAAAAGAATTTTACGAAAACGCTTTAAATATAGAATTTGACACATACGCTGTTATGGGACTTTCTCTTATTTCCAAAGCTCAGGGAAAATACGATGAAGCTGTTGTCTCTTTAAGACGTTTAATTCAGCAGGACAATAAAAACTACCGTTTATACATTGAACTTGCCGATTGTTATCTTAAAATGAAAGACAAACGCAAAGCCGCGGAAACCCTGGAAGAATTTCAAAGATTCGGAATTAAAAACGATAAAATAGCAGAAATGCTTGAAAAAATTTAATTTAAAATGACGCAGATTAAAACTTCCCTTTGCGGTGTTAAACTCATTGAACTTGAAAAACTGCTATCCTTTCTGCCTCTCTTTCGCTCAAAACAAATTTATTCATGGATTATAAAAGGTGCGGATGATTTTTGCAAAATGACAAACATTCCCCATATCATGCAGGAAGAACTAGCGCAAAAATTCAACATTTATTCAAGCGAAATTACAGACATTAGGGAAGACAATGATGCAAAAAAAATTGTTATCTCTTTAAAGGACGGATCAAAAATTGAATCTGTGCTTTTAAAAGACGGCAAAGAGCGTTATACAGCCTGTCTTTCAACGCAGGCAGGATGCCCCGCCGGATGTGTGTTTTGTAAAACAGGCTCGCTTGGATTTAAACGTAATTTAGACAACACAGAAATTACAGAACAATTTTTTCATCTGCAAAATTTATTAAAAAAGACTTTCGATAAAGACGCACAGATGCAGAAATCTCATAAAGAATTAAAAATTGATAATATAGTTATCATGGGAATGGGCGAGCCTTTTTTAAACATGGATAATCTTCGTAAAGCTGTCGCTTTTTTTAATGATTCCGCCGGAATGAATTTCTCAAGGCGCAGAATTACAGTTTCCACCTGCGGCATTTGCGAAAGTCTCTTTGATGTTGCAAATAACGGTCCGTTTTTCCGTCTTGCCCTGTCTCTTACAACCGCGGATGAACTTCTTAGAAATAAATTGATGCCTGTAACAAAAACTAATCCTCTTTATAAAATTAAAGAGGCGCTTCTTCTCTTTCAGAAAAAAAGCGGAGAGCGTATCACCTTGGAAGTTCCTTTGCTTGGAGGAGTTAATACGCGCGAAATTGACGCCAGCTCAATTGCTGATTTTTCCAAAGGTCTAGATACTATAATAAACATAATACCGTGGAATCCTGCGGCTAATCTTGAGTTTGAAGGAAAACCTTTACGCGAACCGGATAAAAAAGAGATTCATGAATTTATTAAAATGCTTGAAAGCCGCAGATTAAATGTAACAAAACGCCTTCACAAAGGTCGCTCTGTAATGGGAGCCTGCGGACAGCTTGGTGTTATCTGAAAAAAAATGTAAAAGCCGCCTGAAACAATCCCAGAAGAAAACCGAGCACTCCGCCGAAAAGTTCTACCCATTTGAATTGCTGGGACATGACATCAAGAATGATACGCTCTACCCGCTTCATATCCAGAGAATCAATTCTGTCAGAAACAAGGGATTTTACATTAATGGAAGAAAGTATATTTTCGATCTGACCGTCAACTGCCGTAATGATCTTTTTCTTTATTTGATCTTCTTTTAACAAGTTTTCCAGATTAACAGTAAGGTCTTCTATAATTTCCGGCATCTTTTTTTCCAGGGTTTGATCATACTGTCCTGCGGAAACAAATAAACGCTGGAATGTGTTTAATTTAGAAAAAATACTTCTAAGAAGAATGCGTCCCTTGGATTCAATTTCTTTTCTAATGTCATTGCGGCGGAGAAACTGCGAAACTGTTTCCGAAAATATACTGATATCAACTGTGGCAAGACGATTCCTTAATACTTCCGCTGTTAATAGTTCGCGTTCTACCATTGCGCCGATGCTCTGCGCAAGTTTTTTTCTTTGACGCGGCAGAATACCGGGAGTAAAAGGCAGCCTTATTCCAAAAACGCGGATTTCTTTAAGCGGACGAAAAAGCATCCGTATAGCTATAACATTTGTAACATAGCCGATAAATGCGCCTGCTATCGGCGGAATTATAAAGAAGAATATTGGATTCACTTGACTGTCAGCTCCGACGCGGTTTTTGCCTGACTCTCATTATCATAAATATCCATTACCTCTTCTTTAAGCCAGCCTGTCTGATCTCCTTCGATTAAAACCCATGAAACATAATTGTCCGCGACTTTATGAAGCTGCCGCCTGATAATTTTTACAAGAGAGCCACGCCGCAGATAACCAAGAGAATCGCTGTTTTCCGAAGGGTCAGCGGTAATATGGGTAAATGAATCGGTTATCACTCCAAAACCGATATAACTTCTTGATAAAGGAGAGGTTTCAGGCGGTATAACTGGAGCCTCCTCCCTGTTTGCTGTACATGAAAAAATTATAAAAACAAAAATGAATAATAATAATTGACCTTGCATGTGTTTTAAATGTATTCTCATATTAATGAGAAATATACACCTTTTTTTGTTTTTGATCATCAGTATTTTTTTTATAAATGCCAATAATCATGTTTTTTCTCAGGATAATAAACAAAATGAAGATAAATACCGTTTTTCGTTAGGAATTCAATCCGGCATTGTTTACGGTCAGTCAAGAGAACTTGTTTATCCGACAGTCACAAAAGGCAAATATTTAAGCGAACTTACATGGGAGATGAAACCGGTTTTTTACCTGGGGCTGCAGACGGATTTTAACCGCACGAACCTCATGAATAAACCGGGCTTTTTTGCGTCAGCGGCTTTTAAATTTGGAATACCGGGCGATACCGGCGTTATTGAAGATTGCGACTGGCATTCTACAGAAAATAATTTACTTACCGATTTTTCATCTCATACAAACAGAACGCGTGAATATTACTGGGCGGACATTTTAATCGGCGCATCAATACCTGTAAAATCCTACTTTTATATTAAACCATTTTTAAGCGCCAGTTTGATGCATTTTGCCTTTACAGGAAGAGACGGTTATGGAATTTATACCGTAAATAATAGTCTGAAGTATGATACATTTGAAGGAGAAATAATTAAATACAAGCAAGACTGGTTTTTACTCGCCGCAGGTTTTTCCATCGGTTCAAATATATTATCTCCATTTTTATTTGAATTATTTTTTCAGATAAGCCCGTTAACATACTGCGCCGCAAAAGATGAGCATTTGCATCCTGAAAAAATAGTAACATACGCTGATTACTCATTATGGGGTCTTTTCATGGAGCCTAAATTAAAAATCAGCTATAAAATAAAAAAAATAGATTTATCATTTGAAGCCGCGTATCGTTATATAAGCGATACAAACGGACAATCATACAGCGATAACGGCAATTACGGCATTTTCCTTCCCAGCGGCAAAGCCGGAGCCAGCCTGTCGCTTCTTGATGTGCGTTTTTATTTTAAGATAATTTTTTAGAGAAGAATCAGTTCGCCCAATATAAAATGAGAAAGAGCCGCGATAAACAATCCAAGCGCGATTGGTTTTCTGAAAGCTAAAAGGTTCATTCCAAGCTGATCAAGTTTTCCTGTTCCAAAAGATGATCCCTGACGGTAAAGACCGAAAATCAGCGCAAGACCGGCAATAATTCCGGCAGCCGCGGGTATTAAATCGCCGATAATCAGGACTCCCCTCGCCGCGTCAATGCTTGACGGTATGGGTGAAAGTATTTTTAAAACACCTGTAACAAGACTTAAAATACCAAGCGCAAGATGAAAAGTTGGATTATTTAATGAAATGGGCGTATTTTCGAAATCGTCTTCTTTAAAAGAGAACAAAACATATCCTGCAAGTGCATTGCATAAGATGGATAAAACATACAATTGAATCATATTTAATTATTATCGAAAAAATTGCATTTCGTCAATCTTTTTATAAACAATAAACATTGAACAGAAATAATATTTTTAAAACAGAAAATAATACTAAAAATTGAAATATTTATTCAGGTTTAAAACTAAATTTTACCGTAGATTTTTCGCTTTGAATCACCATTAAAAGTTCTTTGACATTAAAAGGCACAGGAAAGCTGAACATTTGTATTTTATCGGAAGTAAATAAGATTTTATGAGAATAAACTTGTTGATCTTCAACAGACACCGCCTCCTGCTCATTTTTAACCGGAATTGAGACAACTATTTCTATAGTGCCGATATATGCTCCTTCCTTTTCAATTGTTTTCTTTAAGATTATAAACGTGTCTTCTCCTTCAATTTTTCCTGAGACATCAATTTTATTGCCGTCAAGGGAATATGTATTATCAAAAAAACCTAATCTTGAAAGCGCAAAAATTAAAATGCACAGAAAAATTATAACAAAAAAAATCGCTCTTCTTGGTTTGTCGGCAATAAGCGGACCGAGTAAACCTAACCGCGGTTTTGCCGTTTCTTTTTTATAAAGGTCTTTTACACTTTGAGGAGCGTTTTCCAGTCTGCGCTCGCGGTTATAATAAAAAGTAAGCCCTTCTTCGGAAGAAGGATTCTGCCCGGTATTACTTAGCTTATAATTTGAATTTGGCCTGTCTTCAGAATTCAGTTCGTCATCCATTCCTTATTTCTCTTTTTAGTCGAATTGCATAAATCTGTCTGTCCGCCACCAGACAAGTTTAACATTATAATTATCAGCAAGCATTGCGCAAAGTATTCCTTCCGCGGACAGATAAAAATCATTGTATCTCAGTTCATCATTAGAAAATTGAATAACCCCTCTGCGCTGTTCCCGTGTATGAGTATCTACATAAAGCAATGAATAGCCGGTTTCTACAGGAAAGTAAAGAAGCGTTCTGCTGTTCTGCGCCGCGCCTAGCATGATATAAAATACCCTGTCATTTGTAGGACGTCCGTTTTCAAGCAGTTCATAAAGGGGAATTTCTGTAGAAGCCAAATATGATTCGTTTTCTATATTAAGCGTCCAGATAACTGAGCTTAACGGCTCACTTCCTGTGCGGGTATTTGTTGACTGATCAAAAGTATCGCGGCTATAATCAACTTTTATATAAAGGCTTCTTGAATCAGGACTGGCAGTAACGCTGTCTATATACGCAAGCGCTTCAGGCCAGTCAGGAAGAGTCGGAACCACTCCAGAAGAAATTTTTACGATATACAAACGCATACCAGAAGAGTTGTACCAGTAAACTTCCCAGCCTTCTGGAATGCGGCAGATAACGGCTAGTTCATCCCTGATTGATGTTGTCATGCCGACTATGCGCGGAAAAGGACTTCCTCCGATTCCTTCCCTGCCAAGGTAATTAATAAATCGTCCGTTTTGATCAAAATGAAGAATTATTCCGTCAAGCAGAGCTCTTGCTTCTGCATCATAACGCTGATCGCTTTGCACAAGCCTGTCTTCTACAAAAATATGACGGCGGGAATCCACAACAATCCATCCAGGTTCTTCAAGAGGATAGGAATATGCCCAGCGTGTCGCCTGTTCATCTTCGGATATCGTACTTAATGATATTGGCTCAGGATTTGTTTCATCATTATAAATCATAAACAGAAGATCGCCGTATGAATTGTAACGTACTATTTTTCCGCTGTTCCCGTCCGCAATATATAAAAGACCGTCGCGCATTGTAAAACCTGTGCGTCTTATTCCTCTGTCTCCGTCAAGATTATAAAGGGCAATTTGATCTTCCATCGGACCAATTTCCAGCGAAAACAGATCTTCCCGTCTTATGGAATCGTCTGAGTCATCTGTGCATGATCCTGTAAAAAATAAAACAGAGCAAAGGAAAAATAAAATTAAAACCAGCCTGTATTTCATACTCATTTTAAAATCTACTTTTTTGCTGATTTTGTCAATTGGGAAAAAAAGCAAAAATCAGTACATTTCTATTTTATATCCGTCAAAATTACCGTACAGAGTTTCGATTTCTCCTTTAAACCCTGACCCTGTTTTCTTTTGATGATAAATGCCCCAGCCTGCAGGACAGCAGAAAAATCCTTTAAAATTATCCTGATTAACCGCGGGTTTAAAATAGAGAGTCTTTGTTACAGCGTCACAGCGGAAACCTGTTAACGCAAGCAGCACTGCGTAACTTGATAAAGATCTCGCATAATGATGTCCGCATTCAACTTCGTTCCACGGGCTCCGCTTGAAACCGTCATGACGGGCGCGGCAGATCTCTGTAATTTTAAGTCCTTCCGCGGTATAACCTTCATAAATTAAATGCGAAGCAACCTGATATTCAACGCCTGACCAGACTTCATCGCTGTATACAAACGGGATTTGCGGTCTTTCTCCTTTAGGCCATGTGCAAAGCAAAAGTCCGCCGTCGTCATTTAACGCGTAAGTCCTCTGGATATTATTGATGTTTTCAAAATTATCAAAAAAATTATTAGTATAAATACTTTTAACCGCGCTTTTTACATTTTCTTTGTTTAGAATGTATCCAAGACCGGAAACATGAGAGAGCTGCTGTCCCAAAAGCTGATCCGAAAGACATCCTCTGCCGTACTGATATTTATACCTGTCGATATCATCCAGTTTTTGTTCATAATATTCGCCGTTAAAACAAAGCTCGTCAATTTTTCCGGAGCCGCTTTCCCTGATTGTTTTATATTTTTTCGCAGAATCATTATCGCCAAGGTACAGGCAGATTTCCTCTCCCGCGCGCAAGGCGGCGTAAAAAATTGAATTGATCATGCTGCTGACGCCGTAAAATTCAATATCGTAGGTATTGTGCTGCTGGGCTTCAAGTAAACCGTCAGCGTCTTTATCCCAATTTGTAAAGGCGTATTCAAGAGCTTTTTTCGCGTTAGGCCAAAGTTCGCGGATAAATTTATCATCTCCGCATAATTTCCAGTCGCGGTACAGGCGGATAACCGTTCCAAGCTGACCGTCCGCCGCGGCGCTCATATCATGCGATGCGCCGTTTAAATATTTACCAGCGCGGAAATTCTGTTTGCCGTCATCTTCTGTCTCATAAAGGAATTCGGTTTTTCTCATAGATCGTTCCAGTTCGGGAAATAAAAAAGCCAGCGCTTGCGTATAATTCCAGACATGACTGCAGTTGCCTTCGCAGCTTCCAGAATTGTCGTTGCAGCCTTCCCATGCGAAAAATGTTCCGTCTTCGACGCGGAAACAGGTATTGCTTCGCAGCACTGTTATTGTCGCGCTTACAGCTTCCTTCACATAATCTGGAAGAGTGCAGGAATTTAAGGCATTTGTAAATTTTCCGCTCTCTTTTTGAAGGCGTTCCATATTTTTAATAAAATACGAAGCGCTTTCCAAAGATGATCCGAATTTCGCGTAATAATTTCTTATAAGGCTCTTTGCTGAACCGCCGCTTTGCTGCCATGCTTTTATCCTGTTTGGATGATACCAGCTTACGACAAACTCAAAATCCTTGCTCTGTCCGCTGTCTATTGTTTTTTTAACGCAAATTGATCCTACAGGAGCCGCGTTTACAACAATATTATTTCCGATTAAATTTAAAGCGCGCCCAGAAGTCAGCTCTCCGTCGGATGTAAAATCGTTCCAGAAATCCTGAAGCCCGTCATGCCATGCTCCTTTTACCCACTGTTCCAGAAAACTTAAATTTTCTTTTTCGGTAGTCAAAAAAGCCATCTCAAAATAATCAGGGCTGTCTTCGGTCTTATTTGCAGGCAGAAAATGAATACCCTGATAAATATCATTTTTAACAAGCTTGTTCACGCAGGAATCCTTCGCGTTATGCGCAAATCTGTCGCTTAAATTGCAGAATGATCCTGCAACGCTTACAGTAACCGGCTTTCGCGAATTGTTTTTTATCGAGTAACGCAGCGAAAAAACAGGAAGAGAAGAATCATCCGTATTAAGCGGAATAAACGGAGTAAAAGCCTTCAGCTCAGCCGTAACAGGAATACTGTCATCTGTTAAGGTATAATGAACAAAAGGAAGATCACCTTTCATTTGAGAATGTTTAAATCTGGAAAGACCTGTCATATCCTGAACATAAGAGCCGTGGGCGTGCGTATATGGCTCTTTCAGTCTGGATTCAAGCGCTTTTGAATAGACCTTGCCGTCCTGCTCTTCCACCCTGACAGCAAAAAAAGTATAAGGGCTGCGATAACCTTTATTCGGATTGTTCCAAAGTTCAAAATCGCAGAGCCTGGCATTGTTATCAAGAGAGATATTCCCTGTTCCGATACCGCCAAGCAAAAAACGAGACGCGCTGGCATTTTCATTAAGTTCTTTCATCGATTTACTCCATAATATAAGGAAAAAAACTCGTTTAAAATTTTAAGCAGAAAAAATTGAATTTCCCGAATAACATCATTATATATTCTTTTTTCCATTCGTGCTATAATCGCTCATGGAACCAATCATACTTGCGTCCGGCTCTTTGCGCCGGCAGGAATATTTTAAACTAATGGGACTTCCCTTTAATGTTATGCCTGCAAAAATTGAAGAAAACCTGAGCAAAGTAAAAGACCCGGAAAAACTCACAAGCGAACTAGCCGTAAAAAAAATAGAGAAAATTATCGAGGAAATGAGGAAAAGACCGCCGAAGTGGGTATGCGGAGTAGATACAGTAATCGCCATTAATAATAAAATTTTCGGAAAGCCGAAAACCCGCGATGAAGCCGGCGTTATGTTAAAAAAATTATCGGGACGAAAACACAAAGCTGTAACGTCTGTCGCTCTTTACAATTGCAATATAAAAAAAATGGATATCCGCACAGCCTGCTGCAAAGTCAATTTCGCGCAGTTATCGGACGCTGAAATTGAATGGTATCTTGACACAAACGAATGGCAGGGAGTCGCAGGCGCGTACCGCATTCAGGGGCTTGCAAGCTGTTTTATCACAGGAATAGAAGGCGCTCAAACTACAGTAGTAGGCTTGCCATTACATGTGTTTTATGTCATGCTGAGAGATAACGGCTACCCTTACGGGGCTTGAGTCTTCGGGAGCCGAATTTCCGTCTGACCGCTAAAATTGATTTTTAATGAATTATCGTTTTAAGATGATTAAATTTTTTGATGATTCAATATTAAAAAGATACCGCGAATAATAATCAATTTTAGTGGTCAGATGAGATATAATGACGGGAAGATTTACTAAACTCGGTAAATCTGTGTTAGGAGGAAAATTTTGGCTGTTGTAACCATGAAGAATCTCCTGGAATCGGGAGTACATTTCGGCCATCAGGTGAAACGCTGGGATCCGCGCATGAAGAAATATATCTTCGCAGAGCGGAACGGCATTCACATCATCGATCTGCAAAAGACGATTCAATCGATCAAGGACGCTTATGACGCTGTCCGAAAAACTGTTGCCGCGGGAAAAACCGTTCTTTTTGTAGGAACCAAAAAACAGGCTCAGCAGGCTGTTCAGAAAGAAGCTGAACGCTGCGGAATGTTTTATATAAACAACCGCTGGCTCGGCGGTATGCTTACAAATTTCGTCACAATTAAAAAATCACTTCTGCGTTTAAAAAAACTGGAAAAAATGGAAGTAGACGGCACTTTCGAAAATCTCACCAAAAAAGAAATTTCCGGTCTTGGAAAGGAACGCGTAAAACTGCAGAAAAACCTGGGCGGTATCAAGGAAATGAAAGAGCTTCCTGGCATTTTATTTATCATCGATACGCGCAAGGAAGCAATCGCTGTCGCGGAGGCAAAACGCCAGGGCATTCCCATTGTTGCCGTAGTGGACACAAACTGTAATCCTGACGGAATTGACTTCCCCATTCCGGGCAATGATGATGCCATTAGAGCGATAACGCTTTTTACACAGATCATCGCAAACGCCGTTGTCGAAGCTGATAACGAAGTCGGTCTTAAGATTATCGAAACACTCGGCGACGAAGACGAGGATATGGAAGGACTGTTAAACGACGCTTCATTAAAAGAAGAGGACAGGGAAATCGATATCGAAAAATATACAACAGAAGAGGCGTACAGAGCCGCAAAGGCGGACGAAGAAGTTGATGAAGATGACGACGATGACGCTCAAATTCATCTTGATGTTGATAAAGTTTATAAGGAGTAAGGAGAATATAATGGCTGATATTAGCGCCGCAGATGTAAAAAAGCTTCGCGATAAAACCGGAGCAGGACCTATGGAATGTAAAAACGCTCTTGTATCTACAGGAGGAGATTTTGCAGCCGCGGAAAAAATATTAAAGGAAAAAGGACTTGCCGCTCTTGAAAAACGCGTCGGCAGGGCGACAAACGAAGGCAAAATTTTCGTAAAAATAAAAGACGACGGCTCTTCGGCGGTTCTTGTCGAACTTAACGCCGAAACCGACTTTGTCGCGAGGAATCCTGAGTTTATCGAGCTTGGAGGCGTTATCGCCGCTAAAGCGCTCGAAAAAGGAATTGAAGCGCCTACCGATGAGTTAAACGGAATGGTTCAGGAGCTTGCGACAAAAATCCGCGAGAACATGGGATTAAAAAGATTATGCCTTGTTAAAGCTTCTTCCAATGAATATATTACACAGTATATTCACGGAGACGGAAACATCGGCGTTGTTGTAAAATGCGAATCTGATAAACCGGAAATTTTTAAAAACGAAGACGTTAAAACTTTTATTTTCTCTCTTGCATTGCACATAGCGGCTTTTAATCCTGCGGCGATTGACCAAAGCAGGATTGATCAAAAATGGCTGAAAGAGCAGGAAGAAATTTTCAAGGCGCAGATGGATAAAGATGAAAAACTTAAAGGCAAGCCTGATAATGTACTTGCAGGAATTCTGCAGGGAAAAGTAAAAAAATATTTAAGCGAAATCTGCCTTATGGAACAAGGTTATGTGAAAGACGAAAAACTTTCCGTTGCCAAAGCTGTCGAAGAATGCGCGAAAAAAGCTGGAGCCAAACTTACAATCAATCAGTATATTTACTACAAAGTCGGCGTGGAGGTCTAGGTTTTTATGCAGGAAGTAATATCGTCTAACGAAGACCGGATGAAAAAAACCGTCGCAAGCCTTAAAGACGGCTTTGCATCCCTGCGGACAGGACGCGCCTCAGCTTCGCTGTTTGACAGAATCCGCGTTGACGCTTACGGAGAAAAATCGCCTCTTAATCAGGTAGCGAATATTTCGGTTCCCGAAGCGCGCCTTATTGTTATTCAGCCGTGGGACAAAGCTCTTATCACAGAAATTGAAAAGGCGATTCGCTCATCAGAACTTTCCCTGAATCCTTCCAATGACGGCAAGGTTATCCGCATATCCATTCCTCCTCTTACAGAAGAGCGGCGCAAGGAACTTGTTAAACTCGCGAAAAATAACGCAGAGCAGTCCAGAGTATCCATCCGCAACATCCGAAGAGACGGCAACGAAGAATTAAAAAAACTTCTAAAAGATTCAAAAATAACGGAAGATGACGAAGGCAAGGGAGCGGATGAACTTCAAAAACTTACCGACAGCTACATCAACCAGGTTAACAAGGTGCTTGAAGAAAAAGAAAAAGAGATAATGGAAGTTTAATGGAAAAATCAATCTCTGATCCTCCTGCGCATGTCGGAATAATCATGGACGGAAACGGACGCTGGGCGAAGGAACGCGGACTTGTCCGCACTCAGGGACATCTTGAAGGGTTAAAAACAGCGAAACGAATTGTAAAAGCAGCAAGCGATTTAGGCATAAAGTTTTTAACCCTTTACGCTTTTTCTACAGAGAACTGGAAACGCGCGGCGGAAGAAGTTAGTTTTATAATGGGTCTTGTAAAACAATACCTAAGAGCGGAATTTGATTTCAGCAAAAAAAATAAAATCCGCACGCGTTACACAGGCGATTTCTCGGGGCTTCCCGGGGATATTCAAAAAGAAATTTCAGATTCCGTGCGGGACACAGAGAGCTTTGAAGGAATGCAGGTTATACTTGCGATTAATTACGGCGGCAGAGATGAAATTATAAGGGCGTTAAAAAAATTTTCCGCCTCCGGTAAAAGCGCAGATGAATTAAGCGAAAATGAAATTCGTCCTTTTCTTGATAATCCTGATGTGCCTGATCCTGATTTAATAATCCGAAGCGCAGGTGAATACCGCACAAGCAATTTTCTTTTGTGGGAAAGCGCCTATTCAGAATTGTATATTTCTGATAAACTATGGCCTGACTGGGAAAAAGAAGATTTGGAAGAGGCAATTTTCAATTTTAAAAAAAGAGAACGCCGGTACGGCGGAGTAAAATCATGAAAAAAATTATAGAACGGTTATTGATATTTTTTATCGGAATACCCGCAATAATCGCCTTGGTACTATTTCTTCCATGGTTTAATAATCTTGCTTTAAATATAACCGCCATTTTCTTTTCCGCAATGGGCGCAGTTGAATTATCAGCAATGCTGGAAAAAAAACAAATCCGCGTTTCTAAAATAGAAAGTTTCATTCTAGGCGCGCTGGCGCCTCTTGCCATTACTCTGCATGTAAGTTTTGATCTTCCGCAATGGATAGTTCCTGTTTTAATAATGTCAGGCGCAGGTTTAGCCCTTTTATCGGGAATATTTTCGCGTTTATCAGAAATTGAAAACGGATTAAATAAAATAATCGGCTGTTTCTCACTGCTTATATATCCGGGCTTTTTTATGTACTGGGTGATAAAAATGAACAGCTGGGAAAACGCATACTCAAGTTACGCGATACTTTTATTTTTATTGATAACTGTTGCAAGCGATTCAATTGCATGGCTTTTTGGAACAATACTCGGCGCAAATAACCGAGGTCTTATTGCCGTTAGTCCGAATAAAAGCATAGCCGGTTTTATAGGCGGAATTACAGGGGCTATTCTTGTAGCCATTGCTGCTGTATTCATTGCGTTTCAAAAAATCCCTGTTTTTCCAATGTATGCTTTTTACGACATGCCTGTTTCTGCCATGTTGTTAATTGCGTTAATTATTGGTTTTTGCACAGGAATAGCCGCAATGGCAGGCGATTTGGCGGAATCCGCCATTAAAAGAAGCTGCGATTTAAAAGACTCAGGAAATTTTATGTTAGGCCGCGGAGGCGTTCTTGATTCAATTGATTCCATCGTTGTTGCGGCTCCTGTTTTTTACCTTCTTTATAATTATCTTTTTATCCACTGATGAAAAAACGAATAGCCGTTCTTGGAGTTACAGGCTCCATCGGAAAAAGCGCTGTCGATATAATTTCGCGCGATAAAGAAAACTTGGAAATAGTCCTTCTCTCCTCCCGCCGAAGCAGTCTTAAAGAGCTGTCTAAACAATATCCTTCCGCCGTTTGCGTAAAGACTGAATCCGGCGATGAAAAACTTTTGTCTTCGATTCTTGAATTAAAACCGGATATAACAATAAACGGCATCGCGGGTTCCGCCGGTCTAAAACCTTCTCTTGCGGCAATCAACGCCGGCTCTCACCTTGCACTCGCAAACAAGGAAACGATTGTTATGGCAGGACAGCTTGTTATGCGCCATGCAAAAGAAAAAAATGTAAATATAATTCCTGTTGATTCCGAGCATTCGGCAGTTTTCCATTTATTGCAAAGGGAAGAATTTTACCGAGGAGCTGCAAATAAAAAAGAAGAAGTCAACATCAGCGAGATTATTTTAACAGCTTCGGGCGGACCATTTCGTAATTTGACTGTTGAACAGATGCGGGATGTAACGGTAAAGGATGCTCTCGCTCATCCTACGTGGAATATGGGACATAAGATTACTGTCGATTCCGCTTCGATGGCTAACAAGGGGCTGGAAATTATTGAGGCTTGTGTTTTTTTTAACACGCCTCCGGAAAAAATAAAAGTTGTTATTCATCCGCAAAGTATTGTGCACTCAATGATCCGGCTCTGTAACGGAGTAATTTACGCGCAACTTTCTAAACCTGATATGCGCCATCCGATTCATGACGCGATCTACTGGCCTGTAACAACTCCTTCCGCACTGGAACCAATTTGTTTTGATTCGCTCACGCTTGAATTTTCCAAACCGGACACAGATAAATTTCCAATGTTAAAATACGCATGGGAAGCCGCGGAACAAAAAGCTCTCTATCCATGCGCCTACAACGCGGCAAACGAAATCGCAGCCGCAGCCTTTTTGGAAAAAAAAATAAAATTCCTGGATATCCCAAAAATTACAGAACAGGTTTTACAATCAGACTGGACAGGCGATGAACTTGATTTTGAATCAATAATTAAAGCCGACACAGATGCAAGAGTTAATGCAATAAAAATTATTAACAATTTACATTAACATGTTCAATTTTCCATCAGTGGAATAAAAATTTAAAATATGTAACAATGTAACAAGGATTTTATGATGATAGTTATTAACATTCTACTTGGACTTTTCGGGCTTGGCGTTGTTGTGTTTTTCCATGAGCTTGGACATTTTCTTGCCGCGCGTTTGGTAGGAATAAATGTTGAGGCGTTTTCGATCGGATGGGGAAATCCGGTTTTAAAAAAGAAGGTCGGCTCTGTTGAGTATCGTCTTGGCATGTTTCCTGTAGGCGGTTATTGCAAAATGCAGGGAGAAAACGATTACAATGTTGCATGGGAAAATATGCAAAAAGGCATACAGCCAGAAAAAGGCTCCTACCTTGCCGCAAGCCCGGCTGCGCGGATGCTGGTTTGCTTTGGCGGTCCTCTTTTTAATCTTGTTCTGGCGGTAATTCTTTTATCAATTATATGGGGTGTCGGTTTTGAAATTAATACTGTAGGAAATAAAATTATTTTAGCTTCGGAAGTATCAGGCTTGCAGGAAANGGCTCCGGCAGATATTGCGGGATTAAGAACAGGTGATCAAATTATCGAAATAAACGGAAAAGAGATTTCTTATTATCATGAAATACAGGAAATAATCGCGCTTAACCCGGAAAAAAAATTGCCCATAACGGTCGAAAGAAACAGAAAATTAATCGATTTAAACGTAACGCCTTCGCTGGAATCGACAGGCGCCGGAAGAATTGGCATTTATGTCTGGATCGATCCTGTAATAGAATCTGTTAAAGACAATAGCCCTGCGCAAATTGCCGGTTTAAGAGCCGGAGATATTATTACCGCAGTTAACGGCACTGCAATCAGCAACAGCGAAGATTTTAGAAGTATCAGGACGCAAAATCCGCAGAGCATGATTATTGAATATAAGCGAAATGGATATCCCGGCGCAGTAGAAGTAAGTATGCTTAATGAAGAAGGCGAACAGCTTGAAGAACTTGGTTTTGCCTGGGAAACAATTCATTACCGCAGTCCTAACCTTTCAATTCCCGCGGCAATCATAAAAGGCGTTCAGGAAGGCTGGAAAACTCTTGTAGTTTCCGTAAAAAGCCTTAGGCTGCTGTTTAAGGGAATTGATCTTACGCAGGCGGTGTCGGGACCTGTGCGGATAACTTATATGATGGGAGACATGGCAACGCAGGGTTTCGGACACAGCATCGGAACAGGGCTGCGTTCCTTTGCTAATTTTATCGCCTTAATCTCTGTCGCTCTTTGCGTAATGAATTTACTGCCGCTGCCCATTCTGGACGGCGGCATGATCATCTTGTTTTTTGTTGAATTAATCCGCAAAAAACCAATTCATCCAAAGGTAATTTCCGTAATTAATGCAATTGGCATGGCAATAATCGCATGCTTAATGATTCTTGCATTATTTGGAGATATTATGTTTTTTGCCCGCAGTTAATTAATCGTGCGCCGGGTTTTTTCTAACCTTTTTAATGGCATTAGATACAGCCACCTTTACGCCGTCTGCATAAGTCTTCTCAGTCATAGCCTGGCTTGCATAAAGCGTACCAAGCAGAGAAAAACGGTATAAAGGTTTAACCGAATTCAATGCAATAGCCGCAATATCAACAATACATTCATTACAGCGGCACATTTTTTCCGTCGCTGATTTTAACTGTTGCTCAATTTCCAGGATAACAAGATTTTCAGCTTCATTTTTTAGTAAATCAAAATCATATTCATCTGTAAAAGCCATAACTCCCCCAAATGTAAATATTATACAATATATTCATAAAATTAATCAAGTTTATTTTACAATTTTTGATCTTTTTTCAAAAGCAGAAGTTTTGTAAAAGCCTCTAATAATTATCTTTTGATAAAGGCGCAAATTTCGCGTATTTTGACGCCAACTGCAGTTTAATCTCGCCTGTCGGTCCGTTTCTTTGTTTAGCTACGATAAGATCGGTAGGAATCACGTCAAGCGAAACCGGTTTTTCATCTTCTTTATCATTTTTATTCTTTTTTGGCTGAGGTCTGTTTAGAAACAAGACCAAATCCGCGTCCTGCTCTATCGAGCCTGAATCCCTTAAATTGGCAAGAGTAGGAACCTCAAATTGCGCATCGCGGTTAAGCTGGCATAAAACAACAATGGGAACATGCAGTTCGCGCGCAAGGCTCTTTAACGATCTTGATATTTCTGAAATTTGCTCAAACCTCTGAACCCTGTTGTTTTCAGAGCCGATCAGTCCAAGATAATCAATAAAAATTATTTGCACCTGCTGCTGAGATCGCAATTTCCTTGCCTGCGAACGAAGATTTAACAAATTCATATTGGGCACATCGACAATATAAAAAGGCGCTTCATACATTATTCCCATAACGTCAATAATTCTTTTATAATCACCGGTGCTTAAAAAACCGTTTCTAAGATTCTGCGCGTTTACCATCGCTTCGCTGCTTATAAGGCGGTGAACCAAAGCTATCTCTGACATTTCCAGAGAAAAAAACGCCGCGGGAATTTTTTGATGAAAGGATATATTTGACGCAATATTCAGCGCCAAAGCGGTTTTACCTACAGAAGGTCTTGCCCCTATAATTATGAATTCTTCACGCTGAAAACCTGCCGTCATTTGATCAAGTTTTTCATAGCCGGTAGGAATGCCGGTTATCGGATTCTTGGATTTCATGACATTATCAAGAATAAAAACCGCCTCTTTTAGCACCTCTCCGATCTTTCTTGATGAAGATATCTGCCTGTCATCGCTCAGTTCAAATATGCTTTTTTGAACTTCTTCAAGAAGCTCATTGGATTCCTTGGATTCATCATACGCATTTACGCCAATTTGGGAAGCGACTTTTAAAAGGGAACGTTTTAACGAATAATTTTTTACCATTTGCGCGTAATAATCAATATTCGCGCTTGACGGTATTACATTTGTCAGGCTTGAAACATAAGAGGCGCCTCCGGCTTCATCAAGCTTGCCCATCTGTTTTAATTCCTGAACAACAGTCTGAATATCAGGACGCAGCCCCTTGGCGTCAAGGCTTAGAACAGCTTCAAATATACGCGTATTGGCGCGCGAATAAAAATCACCTGGGCGCAGATGCATCTGAATTACGGCAGATACAGCTTCGATATCTGCCAACAAGCTTCCCAGAGCCGCCTGTTCAAGATCGTCGTCGTGAGGAGGTGTCTTATCTTTTATTGATTGCGCCATAAATCAGGCTATTGGGCGGCTGATTCGGCAGCTTCAGAAGCATCTGCCTCTGTCGGCGCTTGAACAGTTTCTTTGCGCTGTTCATCCTTTCTCCCGCGCTTCGGCGCAGGTTTTGACTGGGTTTCTGTTTTAATTTCCTGCGCAATTATTGTAACAGAAATTTCCGCAGATTGATTTTCGTACAATTTAATTGCCGCCTTGTACTTACCGATATTTTTAAAACCATTTCCGGCAAGTTCAATGCGTTTACGTTCAATCTGGAAACCGCTCTTTGCAAGTTCATCGGCGATTGTCTGATTTGTTACAGCCCCGTATAATTTGCCGTTTGCGCCGGCAGGCATTGTAATACTTAATTCAAAAGAGTCCAGTTTTTCCTTAAGTCCCCTCGCGTCAAGACGTTTTTGTTCTTTACGGGCATCTATTTCTGCCCTGCGCCCTTCAATGATTTTTATCACTCTTGGCGTATAAGGAAGAGCAATTCCCCTTGGGAAAAGATAGTTACGCGCATAACCTTTTGCTACTTCTTTTACATCTCCCTCCTCGCCGAGAGTTGCAAGATCCTTGTTCAAAATAACTTTCATACCAAGCTCCCTGTGATCTTCGGTCTATAACCTTAATCACTGTAATAACCCGAAAAGCCGCACGGGTTATTATAATTTTAGTTCAGCCGCAAAAAAGCAGCTGTTTGTTTTCTGAGTATCTGGCTGATTTTCAGACACTCAAACCCCGGAGTAGAGGCTTTCAGGCATTTATCTGACGCCTGATAGGGCGAAAATTCTCCGCAATCCCGAGTAAAACCAATCCGCCGACAGCGATTGTTCCAACAGGACTGAGTATCGCAATAATTAATAAAATATTGATACAAATACGAAAAGCAGGTGTGCGCCGTGCCAGCAAATATATCAAAATCCCAATACCTTGAACCAAATAGATTATAGCACATATTATCAATATGTTCCATGCTATAATTTCCAGAATTCCGACGCTGAAGAAATTTGTTAATAATATAGTAACCGCCGATCCAATTAATATCCAGATTGTATTTACCGGCGCGAAAAAAGCTGTTAACCCATGATCTACTTTTTGTTTTTTTATCATCCATACAATGCCGATAGTTATTTGACGGTTAATATAAAACATCATAAGCATTGAAGCAACCGCTCCGCCGTAAAGAAGAATGCTTCTAACAGTTTCAAACATTTCGGCAGAATCAGAAGAAGATAAAAAGATTCTGGACATCTCCATATAAATTTTATAAAAATCCGAATCCGGCTGGTTTAAAATGTAAATAAATACAGCGGCGGCTGCGGCAGAAGCCAGAATAAACCGGTATGCGGTGCGCAGAATTTTGCCGCCCATTATCCATGTAAAGAACATAAATATTAACGTTATGTAAAATATATCCAGCCATATGTTTTCAGAATTTCCGGATGAAATCATCCGCATTCCAACAACGAGAATTATGTTGGTTAATGCTGCGGCAAAAAATGTATGCCATACATAGCCCGTTACAACAACAGCATAACCTAATGGTATAAGATACAGTATTGAAAGAATTCCGGTTCTTAAAAACAGCATGCTTATACCTGTGCAAACGAGTATTGTAACAAGAGTATGTTTATTTATGTTTATACCGGCGCCGGTTTCGGCTGTGTTTCTTTCTCCGTCCTGAAGCATATTATTCTGCTACATAAGGAAGCAGCGCTATACTTCTTGCCTGTTTAATCGCAAGGGAAAGCGCTCTTTGATGTTTTGCACAAGTCCCTGTAATTCTGCGCGGAAGTATTTTTCCCCTCTCTGTTATAAAACGTTTGAGCGTATCAGCTTCCTTGTAGTCTATCTTCATTTTTTGCGCGCAGAATTTGCATACTTTTTTCTTGAAAAAAACTTTTCCGCCCTTTCCGCCGCGGCCAGATCGATCATCGCCGTCGCGATCATCCATCTGCATATCCATTCCCCTGTCTCTGTCATGGCGGGAAGATTGTTCGTTATCAAAATATTTGTCATCAGACATAATTAAACTCCTTGTTTATGATTAATTAAAACGGAATATCATCGGCAAAGCCGTCATCTTTTGATTGATTGTAAGATGAGTTATCCTGTGAATTGCGGTTCGGCAAACTGTTCTGGAAATTCTGACGATCATTTCGATCGCCGCCTCCGCCAAGCAGTTGAACATAGTTGGCGATTATTTCGACCTTTGACCTGTTCTGACCTTCCTGCTGCCATCGATCCTGGCGAAGTTCGCCGTCAACGCCAATCATTTTACCTTTTACAAGATACGACTGAAGCGATTCGCCCTGCTTTCCCCATAAAACAATGTCAAAGAAATTGGCTTCATCCTCCCATTGATCTCCGTTTTTTTTACGGCGGTTAACAGCAATGGAAAACTTGCAAACAGCCTGTCCGCCTGCTGTGTATTTTAATTCAGCATCGCGGGTAAGGCGGCCAATCAATACAACATGATTCAAATCTGCCATATCAGCTCCTATTCCTCTATCCGTACAAATAGAAATTTAAGAAGATTGGCGTTCAGTTTAAAAATACGATCCAGAATGGTAATTTTTGACGGATCGGACTTTATTACCAAAAGAGCGTACTTTCCGCGTTTCCTTTTTTTAATTTCATAGGCAAGGTCGCGGTCTCCCAGTTCATCGGTTTTTTCGACTTCGACTCCGTTAGCTGAAAGATCGGAAAGCAGCTGTTCCCGTCCTGCTGTTTGCGCGGCATCTTCCAGCGGGAAAATAACCGTAAGTTCATATCGGCGCATAGTTCCTCCTTATGGCCATATGCCTGACCATTAATGGTCAGAAAAGAGGTTTGCTTAATAGAAATTAAGCGGCTTAATATGAGAATCAAGCTTTGATGATTCTATCAAATTTTGGAAATGATGACTAGTGGTCTGTCAAAACTCCGGTATTATCACTGGTGAAAGCCTTAACCGTTATAAATATTTTAAGACTTTAATACTACCATTCGCCGACAAATAAAATTTCCGGTTCCAATTCAAATCCTGCCTCGGCTTTGACCTTAGCTGTAACTTCATCAACAAGGCGGCGGATATCGAAGGCTGCGGCATTTCCGGTATTTATTATAATGTTTCCATGAAAGGGAGCAATTTGAGCGCCGCCTGTTTGAAATCCCTTTAAGCCTAACTCATCGATTATTTTTCCTGTAGGCTTTCCGAAATTATAGTTGTTTTTAAAAGCAGAACCGGCGCAAGGAAAAAGATAGTGACCTTTTTTAAGACGATCTTCCCTGTATTTTTCCATATCAACAAGCATTTTTTCCTTATCGCCCTTTTTTAACTTAAAAGCGGCGTTTAAAATCAAACAATCCATTTCCTGAAACGGACTCTTTTTATAAGAAAATCCCGCGCCGTTTTCAATTTCAATTTTATTAATTCGATATTCTTCATTCCTAACCGCGCATTCCACACTTGTAACTACATCCGCTATTTCGCTGCCGTAACAGCGGGCATTCATCCAGACTGCGCCGCCGATTGTACCGGGCATTCCTGCAAGAAATTCCAAACCGGAAAGCCCTGCAGCGCAGGCGGCATCCGCCGCTTCATCAATTTTTGTTCCGCTTTTAAAAATAATTTCACATTCATCTTCACCTAACAGACAAACGCTTTTGCCTGTCCAGGAATTCATATCCAGCACAATGCCGCGAATTCCTTTGTCAGAAACAACAATATTGGCTCCGCCTCCCAAAATAAAAACAGGTATGTCCGCCTCTTTGGCGCGGTTTAACAAATTAACGCAAAAAGCAGGAAACCCCTCTTCTGTTTTCTGTAAACATACAAGGCAGTCAGCAGCTCCGCCGGTTTTAAAAGTAGTATGAGCGCTCATGGGCTCATTGTAATTAAAATCAACCTTGCATGGATTTTCAATTAAACATTGTTCTGCAATTGTTTTTATTTTATTTATCATTTAATACCATATTTTTTTTCATAATATTACTCTGATAATTCTATTCCAAGTTTTTCCGCTGTTCTTACGGCTCTTCTTTTTATGCTTTCATTTCGTTCTTTTGTAAGAGTGATTATTTCTTCCCTAAGCGCGCCAAGATTATTGTTGGCTGCCAAATCAAGCCCGTACATTTTTTCTACAGGAGTTCCGCTTTGCATAAAACGGCGCGCAAGATTCTCTGCGTCTGCTGTTTCGCTTTTTGTTACAGTTTCGCCGATAATTTTTAATATACCGTTATATAAAGGTGTCTGATTTTTCTTTTTTGCTTCATCAAGTTCAATGATTGCTTTTAAAAAATTTCCTTCCGGAGAATTTTTCATCAGCATATCGCCTGCGAGAATACGGACGCGATCGGAATTTTTCCGTTCGTAAAAAAGAATTTCCAGCACTTCAACAGCCTCTTTATTTGCAATTGCTCCAAGAGCGCGGATTGCTTCATCTTTTACATTGGGAACATCATCGCGTTCGGCGCGGTATCTTAAAAACGGAACCGCCGCCTCAAGCTTACGATCGCGGCTTGCCTGCGCCGCGGCAATGCGTGCACGGTAATAGGAATCGCGGAACGCTTCAAGAATTGCGCTGTCTACATTATCTCCCGTAAAAGGACCAAGAGCGGCAACCGCGGCTGAACGCACATTGGGATCGTTTGTGCCGATACAGCTTAGTATTGCTTCAAGACCTTCATCATCGCCAATTCTGGAAAGAGCACCTAACGCGGCGACGCGCAAAGGGATGCGTTCATCTGTGTTTGTAACAAGATCGACAAGAAAAGGAACTCCGATAGAAGAACCTGTGTCGCCAATTGCGGAAATTATTACAGATTGGTTATCATTTCCCGGCTCGCGGTATGTGTAAAAATCAACAAGAAAATCAGCTGTATCGTCAGCCAATTCTTTATTTGCGGAACTTGCGCGTCCGATTGCCCTGAATCCAGTGCTTAAAAAGCGCCTTTCCTCGGTTTCAAGAACTTCCATGATTATAGAAACAGCATCTCCCGATTTTACTCTTCCAAGATAATCCATTGCGGAAAGAACAGTTTCATTTGTTTCATTCTGGCGTTCTGTAATCGCTTTGATCGCGCGATCTTCAAGACCGCTCTTTTCACGTTCGCCGAAAAAAGCAAAAACGCCTGTAAGCACCCCCTGATTTCTTGATGCCTGCACAATTTTTATCAATTCATTATCAAGATAATCAGTATTTTCAGTTCTTAACGATTGAATTAACGCGGTGATTTCGCTATCAGTCCCATACCTGATAGTATCCATACGAGAAGCTTCAATATCCTGCTGCGCGAAAACAGGGAAAGATATAAGGAAAAGCAAACAACATAGTTTAACAGGGTTTTTTGTAAAGAGATTCTTATTTTTTCTGCTGTCCGAGGAACAACAGTGCCCTGCGGCAGAATTTATTTTTTTATATGCTTTCATTCATCTCTCTCCTTATATCGCGCTAAAAAATCTTTCTTATAATCTAAAAACCTTCCATGCTCTATTGCGTTACGGCAATTGGTTACCAATTCATTAATAAAGTACAAATTATGGAAACTAGCCAGCATTGAACAAAGTATCTCTTTTGTTTTAAAAAGATGGCGAAGGTAGGCGCGGGAGTATTCCCTGCATACTTTACAGCCGCACTCTTTATCTATCGGCGAAAAATCAAGTGTGTTTTCGGCTTTTTTAAGGGAAACGGCGCCGTTGCGGGTATAGACGCGGCCGTTTCTCCCTTCGCGCGTCAGAAGAACGCAGTCAAACATATCAATACCGTGTTCAATCGCGTGTAAAATATATTCAGGAGTGCCGATTCCCATCACATACCGCGGTTTTTCTTCAGGAAGGAGAGCTGCCGTTGCCGCCAATGTTTCGTAAAATAATTCAGGCGGTTCCCCTACAGAAAGTCCGCCGATTGCAATGCCCGGCGTATCGCTTGCGGCGCATAAATCAGCGCTTTTTTGCCGAAGGTCCGGAAAAAAATTTCCCTGTACAATACTAAAAAGGCTGCCTTCATAACCGCAGACCTGCGCTTCCTTCCATCTGTTTACAGATCTTGCAAGCCACTGTGTTGTAATNTCAAGCGCATTTTCGGCTTCCTTCCGCGAAGNGCCGAANCGGGAACAGTAATCAAGCTGCATTTGAATATCACTTCCAANCAGNACTTGAATATCAACGGCTTTTTCCGGACTTAAAAAATGTTTTGAGCCGTCGATATGGGATTGAAACCACGCGCCTTCGTTTTTAATTTTGCGTAACGCAGAAAGCGAATAAATCTGAAAGCCTCCCGAATCGGTCAAAATATTCCGATCCCAATTCATGAACCGGTGAAGAGATCCCGCTTTTTTTATTACTTCCTCTCCTGGGCGCAGATAAAGATGATAAGTATTGGAAAGAATCAGATTAAAACCAATTGTTTTAAGATCATCGGCAGTAAGAGCCTTTACGGTTCCGTTTGTACCCACAGGCATAAAAACCGGAGTTAAAACATCACCATGGGGAAGAGACAAGATTCCGGTTCTTGCCCCGCAGGAAGTTTCGCGTTTTTCAATTGTAAAGCGCATCCGGCGATCATTTTTCATTGTGCATTCCTCATTATTAAACTTAAGTCCTCACGCTCCGCAGAAGAAGTATGCCGATAAAAACAAATAAAAGAACCGGAAACCATGCGCCTATCAGCGGATGAATTATGCTAAGTCTTGCCATTGTCATACTGAGCATTTCAATTACATAAAAAACAACCGCGGCAATAAGGCTTGTAAATAAACTCATTAAAAGAATATTTTTTTTAAATCTTCCGCCCATTGTTATTGAAAGAATCATTACAACAAAGGATGTTGCCGAAAATGAATACCTGTGAAAATAATTAGCCTGCGCCTCAAAAAACGGAAACCCNGCATCGCGTAAATCATTAACATGCAGTCTGGCTTCTTTTGCCGGAAGCTCCTGATAAATCACCGAACTTCTTCTGAATATATCCGGATGTTCATCATACGCTGTTGTTTCAGGCAGCATTCTATCCTTTATTATGTTATTTTCATTTTCATAAATAACCGCATTTTTAAATTCCCAGTGAGTTTCTTTCCATTCCGCGGAAGGAGAACGGATATGAGAGACAAATCTTCCGTTTTCATCTGATTCAATAATACTTACGCCGTTTATTACCATTCTGTCATAATCAAAATAATCAACTGAATAAATTAACCGTCCGTTTTTTGTAATGACAACAATTTCAGAATTATTTTCTGTTACGTGCAGATTTAGAGCGCGCCTGGAAAGAGCGTTCTTCGTCTTTAACGTAGGCATAACGATTTTTTCGTCAAAATAAAATGATAAAATTGATATTATAAAGCCAACCATTAACAGAGAAACGCTGAAACGCCAAAAAGGAATTCCTGTAGAAAAAATACAGGTTAACTCGTTTTTTGCATAAAGCTCGCCCAATGTATACGCGGCGGCAAAAAGCAGGGAAATCGGCAATGCGTACGAAATGCTTTTAGGTATATAAAAAAGGCTTATCTGCAAAATTGTTTTTATCGCCACTTCATTATTCAGATAACGGATTAAATTGGCGAAAAGATCAATTAAAATAAATAATAAAACAAACATGGAAATTACAATAAAAAATATCGGGAAAAACTGGCGCAGTAAATACCTGTCAAGAATCATTTGCGAATCCTGATTGCAGCCATAATAATTCCGATAATTAAAAAGAAAAAATTAGGAACCCACATTGACAGGAAAGGCGGCGTTCCTGCGCGCAGCCCAAGAGCCTGTCCGATAAAAAGCATCGACCAGTATAATACTGCGATTAAAAGACCGAAAATAAAACCGACTGTCTGTCCGCTCTTTTTTGCCAAAAAACCCAATGATACCGCGAGAAATACAAAACAAAACGCGCCAAGGGGAACTGCAAATTTTCTGTATAGTTCAATTATATAGCCGACAAGAGTTCCGTCTTTGCGTATGCTGTTCACTGCGTTAACTTCCCTGTTAAAATTTGTAATATTTATATTCCTGCTGTTCCACTCGCCGGAGTTCTGACCTGCTCTTAAAATATTTTCCAGAGCAAAAGCCTGCGTTAACAATCTTACTTTTCTTTCGTTTTCCCGTTCTGCGACATCGATTTTCATTTCTGAAATAGCTGTATTTACATCTCTTGAACTCATTTCTCTTGGAGATACTGTTACATCCGACTGAATTATATCTTCGTTTGACACCCAATACTGCAGCTGTTCTGAATACGCATAATCAAAATCATGACGCGCTATTTCTTTGGAAGAATGAACAAACGCGTCATCAAGATTAAGGCTTAAACCTTCCCTTCCGCCGTCTTTAAGCTCGGCGTTATTTGCAAGTATTATGCGCCTCTCTCCTTCGCGGGTTCTGTCAAGTATTAGAAGGTTATTGATCTTATTATTTGAAACGCCTCCGGTAACAACAACCGTATCCTTGAATCTTTTAACGGAATTTGCCTGAAGCTCCAGCGCCGGAGTCGAGATCAGAACACGCTTCCACAATTTGTTAAANTGCACTGTGCCCGCCGGAAACAAGACATCATTGGTTAAAAATGACAGCAGTGAAATTATTATACCTAAAATAACTGCCGGATAAAAAATAATTTTATAAGACAATCCNGAGGATAATATAACAAGAATTTCATTATCNGAAGTTAAACGTCCTACAGTCATAAGAGTTCCNACAAGACAGGCGAACGGCGCGGACATGGCGATAACTGTAGGAAGTGAATAAATTATTAAGAGGGTAACCTGACCGAAGGGCACGCGTTTTGCAAGAACCTGCTGCGCCATTACAAGTATTTGATTTACAAAAAAAACAAAAAAGAAAAAACAAAAACAGATGAGGAACGAAAAAAACATTTCGCGCAGTATATAACGAAAAATTGTAGGAGAAAGTGATCGCTGGCTTTCCGAAACAATGCTATTTGTCATTAAACTACCTTACGAGTGCTTTACTTGGCGCCTGTTGAACCAAAACCTCCGCTCCCGCGCCTGCTGACAGACAAACTGTTAGTTTCTTCCGCCTGAGCACGGCATACAGGAGCTATTACAAGCTGAGCGATTCTATCGGCATCTTTAATTATAACATTTTCTGAGCCCAAATTGACAAGAATTATATCGATATCTCCGCGGTAATCGCTGTCAATTGTACCGGGCGAATTCAGCACTGTTAGTCCGTATTTTACGGCAAGCCCCGAACGCGGACGCACCTGCGCTTCATAACCTTCTGGTATTTCTATTTTTAAGCCTGTTGGAATTTTTACTCTGCCAAGCGGCGGTATGGATACATCACCGTCAAGAAATGCCCGCAAATCCATACCGGAAGCACCTTCGCTTTCATACTGAGGAAGGATGATTCGAGGATCAGTTTTTAAAATTTTCAAAACCACCATTAAAAACTGATCCTTAAATTTCTTATGTTATTTCTTCATGCCATTATTCCGGTTACGGTCGTTTCCATTCTGAGGAGCGCCGTTTGGATCAATTGCATCGATATACGAAAGATTGAGCCTGCCCTGTTTATCTATCTCCAGCAATTTAACAGGTATCTGCTGACCTTCCTTTAATACATCAGTAACAAGGGCGATTCGCTGTCTGGAAAGTTTGCTGATGTGTACAAGTCCTTCCTTGCCCGGCAGTATTTCCACAAACGCTCCGAAGTCCATTATGCGTTTAACAGTGCCTTCGTATATTTTATCGATTTCAGGATTTGCGGCAATTCCCATAACCGCCGCTTTCGCGTCTTCCGCGTCTTTTGTGTTTTTACCGAATATTGTAACTGTTCCGTCGTCTTCCGTATTGATTTTTACCGAGTATTGTTCGCATAACGCTTTGACATTTTTTCCGCCGGGACCTATAAGAGCGCCGATTTTATCAATATCAATTCTAAGCGATACAATTTTGGGCGCGTATTCGCTGATCTGGGAGACAGGCTTATCCAGGCATTTATTCATTATCGATAAAATATGAAGTCTTCCCCTCTTTGCCTGCTCCAGCGCTTTGCGCATAATTTCGGAACTGACGCCCGCGATTTTAATATCCATCTGGAAGCCGGTAATTCCGTCCGCGGTTCCCGCAACTTTAAAATCCATGTCGCCCAGATGATCCTCTTCGCCGAGAATGTCAGATAACACCGCGTATGAGCATCCTTCGGATGCGATGCCGCCGTTATTTCCTTCCGTGATAAGACCCATCGCGATGCCTGCGACCGGTTTTTTCATCGGAACGCCTGCGTGAAGCATTGAAAGAGTGCCGCCGCATACTGACGCCATCGAAGATGAGCCGTTTGATTCCATTATCTCGGAGACAACGCGGATTGTGTACGGGAAATCTTCTTTTGAAGGAACCATCGCTTTTAACGAACGAAGAGCCAGATGCCCGTGACCGATTTCGCGCCGTCCTGTGCCTGTCCTTCCGACCTCTCCTACCGAATACGGCGGGAAGTTGTAATGCAGCATAAAGTTTTCGCGCTTGTCGCCTTCTATGTCGTCAAAAATCTGCTCGTCGAAAACAGTGCCGAGCGTAGTTACACATAACGCCTGAGTTTCGCCGCGCGTGAACAGCGCAGAACCGTGCGTGCGCTGCAGAATGCCGGCTTCGCATGTTATGGCGCGGATATCTTCAAGACCTCTTCCGTCTACGCGTTTTCCGTTATTTAAGATTGAAGAGCGAAGTATTTCATACTGCATATCCGTAAATAATGAATCGAAGAGTTTTTTCTGTTTTTCATCTTCAAGCTGAGCTGCGTATTGATTTTCAAATTCTTTTTTAACAGCTTTTATGCCGTCGCGCCTTTCATGTTTTGTCGGAAGAAAACACGCGCTTTGAAGTTTCGGGAAAGCACCTGCGCGGATAACGCCGGAGTTTTCCAGAGTGTATGAAAGAGTTGTAAGCGGCAGTTTCTGTTTGCCGGAAATCTCGCGAAGTTTTTCCTGAAGATCGCAGAAATCTTTTATAACAGCGTGCGCTTTATCGAGCGCTTCGATCATCAGCTCTTCGCTGACTTCTTTTGCTCCGCCTTCAACCATTGTGATGCCGTCTTTGGTTCCTGCGACCATAATTTCCAGAGTTGATTTTTCGATCTGCTCATAAGTGGGATTCACTACAAGCTGACCGTCAACCTGACAAACACGAACTCCAGCGACAGGTCCGTTAAAAGGTATGTCCGAAATGTGAACAGCCGCGGAAGACGCGAGAATGGCAAGAATATCCGGCGGATTTATTTGATCTGTAGAAAGAGTTGTGGGAATAAGCTGAATCTCACGTCCGAAACTTTTTTCAAAAAGAGGACGCATCGGTCTGTCGATTAAACGGGAAACGAGAATTTCTTTGTCTTTCGGACGGCTTTCCCTTTTTATAAATCCGCCAGGAATTTTTCCTGCGGCATAATATTTTTCGTTATATTCAACAGTAAGAGGCACATAATCAAGTCCTTCCAACGGTTCCGACGATGAGCAGACAGTGGCGATTACCGCCGAACCTGCGTACTGGGCAAATACAGACCCGTTAGCCTGTTTTGCGATCCTGCCGGTCTCTAGAATTAATTCCTTGCCGGCGATGTTTAGGGTTACTTTTTGCATCATTATTTACGCAATCCCAGCTCTTTAATTAACTTGCGGTAACCTTCCAGATTTGTCCGCTGAATGTACTTCAGCATTCTTCGGCGTTTTCCTACCAAAATTAAAAGCCCTCTCTGTCCTGATTTATCCTTTTTAAACTGCTTGCAGTGCTCTGTAAGCTGATTGATTCGTTCAGTAAGTAATGCGATCTGAACTTCCGTCGCGCCTGTGTCCTTATCGTTTTTGCCGAATTTGGCAACGATTTTGCCTGCGCTTTCCTTGTTTAAAGCCATATTTTTTCTCCAATTTTATGGAGATTTTGGCATAAAATGAAGAAAGAGTCAAGCTAAAACCCTCTGCTGCCTAAATCTTTTACGATATTTAAATAAATGCCCGGAATGTAGCTGCCGGAGATGTCCTGCATTTTGTAATCTACAATCTCCGCATGTGATATTCCTTCTATGTGCGTAATATTACCGCTCCATTTTGCGGACTTTTCGCTTACAACTCCGTCATTTGCGCCGCTGATTGATTTAATATATTTATAACTGAAGAAAAACATAAGATCATCAAGCGCATTATGCATTGTAGTATAAATACTTTGATAATAAACTCTTTCGTCCATTATTACTTTTTTGTTGAATTCTTCCATTTTTTCCGTTGTTAATTGATGGTTTAAATTATAAAGATTTGGATTTGTATCTCCGTATAACCTGCCGAAAATATGCAGCGCTTTTTTGGAAGCTCTTGTGTGAACAATTTTTTGCATAAAAATTAAATCCGCCAATTCCGCGCCGTGATGCGGAGTAGAAATTGTAGTAAGACTTGCCACTTTATCGCCGTAACCGTATTTCCAGATTAGATAACGCGAATCTATACCTCCCTTGGAATGAGCTATAATATTTATTTTATCGCTGTTTGTTTTATTAAAAACATCATCAACGGTATTTTTTAGAATCCCGGCATTTGTATCATAACCGCCCCATGCGTCTGTATTTCCCAAAAACACATCTATTCCGTTTTCTCTAAATACATCAGGAATTCTTCCCCAGAAATTTATGACAGCTTTTCTGTCATGCGCAAATATTCCATGCACCAGTACAACAGGATATTTTAAAATTTTTTCGCTGCCATTAAAAATATTCATAAAAAATCAAGGTGTCTGACGCGTGTTTAAAAATATTCGCGCAGTTTATCTTTCCAGTTGCCGCCTTTTTGGATGGTTGCTTTAACGCCCATTTCTTCAAGTTTTTGTTTGCGCTCTTCATTTCCGCTGCCTGTTACGGCGATTATTGTCATTGAATGACCGGAAAAAAGAAGCTGCCTTATTAATTCTTCGCCTGTCATATCGGAAAGCTCAAGACCTGTTATAACACAGCTTACTTTACGGTTTCCAACTTCAAATAATACATCTTCCCCTTTGTCAAAACCATCTGAATCAACGCCCAGTTCCGATAAAAAAGCCTTTAATACTTTGCGAAAAAATCCGCTGTTGTCTGCATGAATTACGTACATCAAACACCTTCCTGTGAACAGTATACGCCATAAAACCCAAACACACAATAAATCTGAAACCTTTTGCCTTGACAGAATTTAAAAGCGCTGTTATTATTAACATAAATATACTAGGAGGATGGAATGAATATTAATAAGTTTGTAGACAAAAAATTCGAGAAAATGTCCCTTAAGGAACTCGTAAGCGCTCCTGTCAGCGCAATTCAGGGCATTAGCGAAGGAGACGCCGAATTACTGAAGAAAGCCTTCAAAGTAAAAACCGTTTCCGATCTTGCTAAACTTAAATATGCTAAATGGGCTCAGGCAATTTGTTTACTTGCAGAAGGTGAAGAATAAAATTTTGTTCGTTGCATGAATATCAATAAGTTTGTAGATAAAAAATACGAAAAATATTCATTTAAGCAGCTTGAAAAAGCGCCAATAGATGCGCTTCAAGGCATTAGTGAAAACAGCGCAAATCTGATTATGGAAGCCTTTAGTAAAAAAGCCCTTTCCAAATATGTAAATGTGGCTAATGCAATCGTTACACTTGCCGAAGCTGAAGAGTAAAACGAACCCTATTGCCTTCTTAACTTGAGACCGCGATTTGCGGTCTCAAGAATTTTTCACATTAATCATTGGTGATTAAGTTTCATTAATTACACACCCATATTTCCACTTTCCTTCTTTTTTTTCAATAATGGCTATAAAAGTCTCATTTAGAAAAATTGCAGCTGTATGTAATGAGGAATTCAATAATGGTTTATTATCTAAAATTGCTTCAAGCGGTTTCCCGTTAAAAACAGCCTGCGCTTCCATCTCCGTAACTTCAAACCATTGAAGACCAAGTTTACTGATGATATTTTTGTTTATTGGGAGTAGAGAGAGAGGGAGTTGAGAGTATTGTTTGTAATCATCGAGTGTTGATATACAATTAATTTCCACAGAACGATCCCCATTCCCTAAACAAAACCCAGCTACTTGCGTTCGCACAAGCTCGCAAAGATACCCTCTGCTCCCTGCGGCAGAGGCAATATCTCTTGCAAGGGAGCGGATATATGTGCCGCTTGAACAATGGACAAATATTTCCGCAAATGGCGGATCCCAGGAGAGCAATTCCAATTTATAAATGGTTACCTTTCTTTTTTTCATTTCCGGCAGTTTACATGAATTGCCATCTTGCAGCGAAGCTTCCCGCGCAAGACTTGAAGCGCGTCTGCCGTTCACATGGATAGCCGAATAAACAGGCGGCTCTTGCATAATGTCTCCGGTAAATTGAGTGAATACTTTTTCAGCTTCTTCACGGCAGGGAACCGGAGCCTCTGCGATAATTTTTCCTTCAGGATCGAGAGTATCAGTTTCAATGCCGAATTGAATTTTACCAATGTACTTTTTGTCGCAATGCGAAAACCATTGACTTAATCTCAGCGCCTTTCCTGCAAGAACAATCAAAAGCCCCTGCGCGAATTTATCCAAAGTACCTGTGTGCCCTACCTTGCCTGTTCCAAGCGCCCGCTTTATATCACGTAACGCGTCGAAGGAAGTAATACCTTTTTGTTTATTAAAAAATATTATGCCAGAATTTATACTATGTATTGGCTGGTTTGTCATCTTCTTTTATTTCTTGTCTGGTAAGTTCATCAATTCTTTTAATAATATCGAAGCTGTCGCTTACGCTTTTGTCGGCATGGAAGCGCAGTTTTGGAATTTTTCTTATGTGCATTACCGCTCCCAGCTGCGATTGGATGAAACCCGCGGCGCTTTGTAAGCCTTCAACTTCTTTTTCGTTTACTTTGCCGCGGATGTCGGAAACATAAACATCAGCGTAGGAGAGATCTTTTGAGACATCAACCTTGGTGACAGATAAAAATGTGTTTACCCTTGAGTCCTTGATTTTTCCTTCGAGAATTAGAGAGCCGATCTTTTCCTGGATCATCTGTCCCAGCCGCTCTGTTCTGAATTGAGGCATCAGGAACTCAGTTTGCGGGCGATTTCCACAGTTTCGATTATTTCCAGGGTGTCGCCTATCTGAATATCATCAAAGCCATCAAGCCCAAGTCCGCACTCGTATCCTGCCTGAACTTCGCGCACATCGTCTTTGAATCGTTTTAAAGATGCGATTTTGCCTGAATGAATTACGATTTGATCTCTTACAACATTAACGGTGCAGCTTCGCTTGACAGTTCCTGTTAGCACATAACAGCCGGCGATAGTGCCTACTTTTGGCACTTTGAATGTGTTGCGGATTTCCACAGTAGCGATTATTTCTTCTCTTGTGTCCGGCTTTAACATTCCTTCCATTGCCTGTTTTATTTCTTCTACTGCCTTGTAAATGATGTTGTACTTTCTGATATCGACCTTTTCCTGATCGGCGAGTATTTTCGCTTTCGGAAGAGGACGGACGTTAAAGCTGATAATAATCGCGTTAGACGCAATGGCAAGGTCAACGTCGCCTTCGTTTACAGGACCGGGAAGCGCCTGAATTACATGCAAACGGATTTCTTTTGTGCTAAGTTTTTCAAGGCTTGATTTTAACGCTTCCGCGGAACCTTGCACGTCGGCTTTTATAATTACTTTTAATTCCTGGATGGCGCCGTCGCTTATCATGTCGTGGAGATTATCCATCGTAACTTTTCTTAAGATTTTTGCGTCTTCAAAACGTTTTAATTCCTGCCTCTTTGAAGAAAATTCGCGCGCGACTTTTTCGTCAGCGACAACCTGAAGCGGATCGCCTGCGTTCGGGATGCCTTCAAAACCTAAAACTTCTACCGGCATTGAAGGAGTCGCCTTGTTGATTTTTTCACCCTTGTCATTAAAAATGGCGCGAACCTTTCCTGGCCAGATGCCTGCGACAAACGCGTCTCCGATTGCAAGGGTTCCTCTTTCCACCATTACAGTCGCTACAATTCCGCGTCCGTGATCAACTTTCGATTCCAGAATTTTTCCTTCTGCTGTGCGCTGGAAGTTTGCCTTTAAATCCAAAAGTTCGGACTCAAGCAATATCGACTCGATAAGTTTATCAACGCCTGTTTTTTGAAGCGCGGAAAGTTCGACAAACATTGTAGTTCCGCCCCAGTCTTCCGGCATCAATCCTAAATCGGAGAGCTGGCTTTTTACCTTGTCTGGATTAGCCTCAGGTTTGTCAATTTTATTTACGGCGACAATGATCGGTACATTCGCGTCTTTTGCGTGATTAATGGCTTCGATTGTCTGAGGCATAACTCCGTCATCGGCGGCGACAACAAGAATTACGATGTCCGTTATCTGGGCACCTCTGGCTCTCATGCGGGTAAAAGCTTCGTGTCCTGGCGTGTCCAAAAAGGTGAGGCTGCCGTGCGGAGTTTCCACCATATACGCGCCGATATGCTGAGTGATGCCGCCGAATTCGCCCGATACTACATCAGCTTTGCGGATTGCGTCTAACAATTTTGTTTTACCGTGATCGACATGTCCCATAACAGTAACAACAGGCGGACGTGGAAGCATTACAGCATCATCGTCGGATGCGGTTTCTATAACAGTTTCATCGTAGAGACTTACAATTTTAACATCCGCGCCGAACTCCGCTGCGAGAATGGTCGCGGTGTCAGCGTCAATCTGCTGATTGATCGTTACCATCTGCCCCATGCTCATCAATTTTTGGATGAGGTCGGACGCCTTTAAATTCATTTTACGAGCAAGTTCAGAAACCGAAATAACTTCCATTATGTCGATGGATTTCGGAACAGGATTTGCAATATGGGTTATTTTCTTTTTTGTCTGAAGGAGTTTTTCCTCCATTTCAAGTTCTTTTTCTTTGCGGTTGTAAACAGGCTTTTTTGCAATAAATTTACGTTTTGCCGGTCCTTTGCCTTCCGGAAGGGGACCCGCTGGAGCCGCGCCCATACCGCTTCTGCCGCCGCCTGTTTGAGGACGATTAAATCCTCCGCCGCCAAAGCCCGGTTTCTGCCCCGGTTTTGGCGGGAACGGCGGTCTTGAACCCTGACCTGCTCCCTGTCCCTGACGCTGTCCAAATCCGCTGCCGCCTTTGTTGTGATGATCGCTGCTGCCGGGTTTTCCGCGGGGCGGCTGCTGAGGACGCGGCGGACGCTGTGTATGACTGTGATTGCCGACAAGTTTTCCGCCGACTCTGCCTGCCGCGGCTGCCGGGCGCTGAGACGCCGGAAAGGAACTAATCTGCGATGTTTCAGGAGAAGAATCATGTCTTCCCTTTTTTTCGGTATATGTATCTGCTTTTTTGGATTGCCCTGGTTTTACGGAAGGAGAACTGACAACTACTTTAGACGGAGTTTTTTTGGGAACTGCAGCGGATGGTTTTTTCATCACTACTTTTACTTTGCGGCGTTCTCCCTGTTCTGGAGAATTTTTCACTGAGACATTTTCACTTTCGTTTTGAGAATGCTTGATCAGCAATGTTTTTGTTTTTTTTGTTTTGTCAGTTTCTCCCGCGGGAAACTTCGTTGGGTGTTCCGCCATATTTCCTCTTATTCCTCTTCCTCTTCATACTCAAAACTTAAACCAATGCCGCAGCTTGGGCAGGTTGTCATTTCGACTGTAATCTTCGCTCCGCATTCGGGGCATTCATATTCTTCAGCTTCAGAGCTGTCTTCTTCTTCATCTTCCTGCGATTCTTCAACAGGTTCTTCTTCTACAATCTCGACATATTCTTCTATTAACTTACGAAGTCCGTCAAGTTCCGCCGCGGTAAGTCCCTTGGTTTGGAGATCTTCCTGACTTAATCCGAGGAAGTCTTCGATAAAATCAATGCCGTTATCAAGCAGAGTTTTAGCGGCGCGAGCGTCCACTCCGGGTAATTCGCTGATGCGGGAGATCTCATCGTCGATAACTTCTGTATCGCCGAAAAGTTCAGAAACCGCGCGGCGTGATTCCGCGGCGATGTCCATTTCTGCAAACTGCGATTCTGTTTTAACATCAATGTTCCAGTCAACAAGCCTGTTCGCAAGGCGTACATTAAGCCCCTGTTTGCCGATTGCAAGAGAGAGCATTGAATCGCCTACTACCGCTAACGCCTGATGTTTTCCCTCATCAAGAATTATAACATCGCGCACTTCCGCAGGCGACAGGGCGTTTTTGATAAAACGTCTCGGATCAGTATCGTATTTTAGTATATCAATTTTTTCGCCTTCAAGCTCCTTTATCACAGCCTGAATACGCACGCCTTTAAGTCCGACACACGCGCCGACAGGATCAACATCATCGCGGTTTGAATAAACCGCAAGTTTTGTGCGAAAGCCCGGTTCGCGGACAATCTTGTGAATCTCCACTGTCTTGTCATAAATTTCAGGAACTTCAAGTTCAAAAATAGCGCGCACAAAATCGGTATGAGTTCTGGAAAGCACAATCTGAAGCCCGGATGAATCTCTTTTTACTTCCGCGATTAACGCTTTTATGCGGTCATTAACATGATAAATTTCACGGGGAGATTGATATTTTTTTGGAAGAATGCCTTCCATTTTTCCGATATCAACATAAATTGTTCCGTTGCGTTCCCGCTGATAATAGCCGATGATTATTTCGCCTTCCTTATCCTTGAACTCGGAATAAAGCGAATCTTTTTGAATATCCCTTATAGACTGATGCGTTTTTTGCTTCGCGCTTTGAACTGCGATGCGATCAAATTGTTTTGGATCAATCTCGACAAGAATCTCATCGCCGATTTCGGCATCAGGTTCAATTTCTTTTGCCTCATCCAAATCTATTTCGATAACAGGATCATAAACTCCGTCCTGTTCCACAATTTTCTTTTTTGCAAAAAGCGATACTTCCAGATTTTCTTCATCAAACCGCACTACCGCGTTATCCGCGTTTCCAAAACGGTGCTTGTAGGCGGCAATTAATGTATCTTCAATTGTTCTCAGTATCAGTTCCTCGGGTATACCGCGATCCTGGTTTAACTGACGGATTGCCTGCGACATATCGGTTCCCAATTTAAACCTCCTGTGATGATGAAACAGCCTGCGCTGCTGTAGGCGAGTTGAGTTTGGCTTTAGCAATGATATCAAACTTCAAATTCACTCTTCCATCTTCTGTTTTTAAAATAATTCCATTTTCACCGGCAGATTCCAATATTCCTGCCGTCCACTCTGTAATATCGGTACGGTAACACCGCACTCCCCTTCCCAAATAATGGGTAAATTCCATTCCGTCCTTTATAGCCCTGTCTATCCCGGGAGATGATACTTCTAGGTAGATTTCCTGCCCATCAAAAGCAATCTCCAGCCTCGGCATTATAACACGATGGACTTTGGTGCAGTCGTTTGTGCCTATGCCGGAGCCATTGTAAATTACAGCTCTAATCTGTACGCTCCCCTTATGTCTGGAGACTGTCAATTCTATAAGCTTGTATCCAAGACCGTCAAGAATCGTTTTAAGCGTTTCACGCACAGAAGTAATTTCTGGAAGTTCTTCTTTGCCGATCCACTTCATATTTACCCCGGATTTCAAGGCTGAACTATAAAAAAAAGGGTCTCCTCGGAGCCCTTTTTCTAATGAAAAACTAAACTAGTATTAAGTTACCACTTTTTATTTATACTGTCAAGAGGTTTAGGATTTTTTTTTGGCAATTGGGAGCAGGTATTGTTGTTCAATATCAAGGTTTATTCGCAAAAAGCCGGGCTTTCAAACATCAGTCTGCTTTCCTTATCACAGCTCAATCTCTCCTCTTGAACAACAATAAAATCTTCCCCATACTAAAACTATTAACATAATATGGAAGAACTTCAATCCACTGAAATACTTGATCGCGAGATTCTGGATGATGCCAGAAAGAAAGCCCTGCGCATCCTTAAGCAGGCTGATGATACTATTAAAGCGCAAAATGCCGAATGGGAAAAAAAGACCGCAGATTGTATTTATAACCTTGATAATAAATACAGTGAACAGGAAAAGACTGAATCTGATAATGTGATGGCTCGCCTTCCGATTGATAAATTAAGATTAAAAATCGAAAAAATAGAAAATCTTCTGGTAGCCGCCGAGGACTCATGGTATGAAAGTCTGGATCGAAATTACATTTTAAAACTGCTCTCGATTGAACTTGGCAAAAGACTTGAATTTGTCAGGAAACAGGAAAAAGGCGGCAGCGATCATGGCGGCGGCAAAGAATTAAAAGCTTTCATTTATATGCTCAAAAGAAATGAGGCTGAAGCTTTGTTAAAACAATTTAACTTATCCTGCGAGATAGAGGCGATTCATTCAGTCAGCAGGTATCCGTTAATTACTATCGAAACCAGCGATTTAATGATAACAGTATCGATTCAAAGAATAATTGATTATTTCCTTCATGTTAAACGCACAGAATTAGTTGAGGCGCTGGTCGGACGTGATTTCATGGAGAATATATGAATCAAAATACAGCGAAGACCTCCGCTCTGGGAAAGGTTTGCAGGATTTCAGGACCTATAATTCGCGCCAGCGGTCTTGGGACGGCAGGTCTTTTTGATCTTGTCGAAGTCGGAGAGAACCGGATCATCGGCGAGATTGTCCGCCTTGAAGGCGATGAAGCTGTCATTCAGGTTTACGAAGATAATACAGGTTTAAAAACGGGAAGTCCCGCTTATTCAACAGGACGTCCTCTTTCCGCGCTTTTAGGACCCGGATTGATGGGAACAATTTATGACGGTATACAGCGTCCTCTAGCTCTGCTTTACAAACAGGACGGCGCGTTCATGAAACCAGGCAGCGGCGCATCTAAAGAAGCGGGCGCATCTAAAGAAGCGGGCGCATCTAAAGAAGCGGGCGCATCTAAAGAAGCGGGCGCATCTAAAGAAGCGGGCGCATCTGAAGAGGCGGGCGCATCTAAAGAAACAGGCGCATCTAAAAAACCTGGCGTAAAACCTTTGGATACTGAAAAAAAATGGCGTTTTATTCCCGATTCTGCGTTAGCTGCAAATTTAGCCGAAGGGAAAAAAACCGCCGCGTCTGCGGGGATGACTCTTGGCGTTGTAAAAGAAACAGAAAGCATCACTTGTAAAATAATGGTTCCGCCTGATATAAAAAAGGCTGATATAACTTTTTTAGCCAAAGAAGGCGATTACACGATTTTTGAAACAGCGGCAAAGACAAGCCTTGGCGAGGAAATTACATTTGCGCAGTGGTGGCCAGTAAGAAAAAGCCGTCCTGTTTCCGTACGGCTTCAGCCGACAGAACCGTTAATTACAGGAGAGCGCGTTATCGACATATTTTTTCCGCTTTCAAAAGGCGGAACCGCGGCGATTCCGGGCGGCTTCGGCACAGGAAAGACAATGACTCAGCACGCAGTCGCCAAGTGGTGCGACGCTGATGTCATCATCTACATAGGATGCGGCGAGCGCGGCAATGAAATGACAGACGTACTCACGGAATTTCCGCTTCTTTTGGATCCGAGGACAGGACGCACCTTGATGGAAAGAACTCTGCTGATCGCAAATACATCCAACATGCCTGTCGCCGCGCGTGAGGTGTCAATTTACACGGGCGTAACGCTCGCAGAATTTTACCGCGATATGGGCTACCATGTCGCAATCATGGCGGACTCAACAAGCCGCTGGGCGGAAGCGTTACGCGAACTTTCCGGGCGCATGGAAGAAATGCCTGCCGAAGAAGGCTTCCCCGCCTATCTTCCAACGCGGCTTGCCGAATTTTACGAACGCGCGGGAAGAGTTCTCACACTCGGCGGACAGGAAGGATCTGTTTCGATTATCGGAGCGGTTTCTCCTCCGGGCGGCGATTTTTCGGAGCCTGTTACGCAGCACACAAAAAGATTCATCCGCTGTTTTTGGGCTTTGGACAGAGACCTTGCAAATGCCCGGCACTACCCCGCAATCAGCTGGATAGACAGTTATTCAGAATACGCCGATGAAATTAAACACTGGTGGGAGCAGGTAAATCCCCACTGGTCGCAGGTTAGAAAATCCTGTTTTGATCTTTTAAAACAGGAGCAAAGGTTAGCTGAAATTGTGCGTCTTATCGGGCCTGACGCGCTTCCCGACGAACAAAAACTGATCCTGCTTACGGCGCAGGTTATCAAAGACGGATTCCTGCAGCAAAATTCCTTTGATGAAATTGATATGTACTGCGTTCCCGAAAAGCAGGTGCGCCTTTTGCAGCTTATAATGGAATTTCATGAACGCGCCAATACATGCATTAATTTGGGAGCGCCGATGACAAAAATAATGGAAACAGACCTAAAAGAAGGAATGTCGCGCCTAAAAAGCACTGTAAAAAACGACGAGATAAATAAACTGATCGAGTTTGAAGGAAAAATGCGCATAACGCTTGAAGAACTTGAAAAAGTTTACCGCGTACGGACGAACATGCTGCCGCAGACAGCCGGTTTAAGCACATAACGGAGTTTTACCGATGAGAGGCATTGAATATAAAAAACTTGAAAGGATTGAAGGTCCTGTTGTAATAACAAAAAACTGCCGCGATGTAAGTTATAACGAAACTGTTTTTGTATATGACCGAGAAGGCGCAAAAAGGCTCGGGCGCGTCATTGATTTAAGCGAAAACTGGGCTGCGATTCAAATCTTCGGCAACAGTACAGGTCTTTCCGCCGATGATTCAAGGATTGAATATCTGGAAAGACCGATGGAACTTAGAGTCGGCACAGGTTTGCTTGGACGCGTCTTTAACGGGCTTGGAGAGCCTCTCGACGGATTTGGAAACATTATGTCATCGGAATACCGCGACATTAACGGACTTCCGATCAATCCTTATGCCCGGACATATCCGCGAGATTTTATCCAGACAGGAATTTCATCAATAGACGGAATGAACACGCTAATCCGCGGACAAAAGCTCCCGATATTTTCAGGCAACGGGCTTCCCCACAACCGGCTCGCCGCGCAGATTGTGCGTCAGGCGAAAATTCTTTCAGCTAACGATAAAACTTCGGCGGCAAAACAATTTGTTGTAGTTTTCTGCGCGATGGGCGTTAAAAACGACGTGGCGCGTTTCTTCCTCGACGATTTTGAACATTCCGGCGTTCTCAGCAATGTTGTGGTTTTTCTTTCGCTTGCAGACTCTCCTTCACTAGAGCGGCTGATCGCTCCAAGGTGCGCGTTAACAGCCGCTGAATATTTAGCTTACGAAAAAAACATGCATGTCCTTGTCGTGATGACAGACATGACCAACTACTGCGAAGCGTTACGCGAAGTTTCTTCCATCCGCGGAGAAGTTCCAAGCCGCAAAGGATATCCAGGCTACCTTTACTCTGATCTTGCCTCTCTATACGAGCGGGCAGGAAAAATCAGCGGCTGCGAAGGCTCCATCACACAGATACCGATACTTTCAATGCCAAACGATGATATCAGCCATCCGATTCCCGATTTAACAGGCTACATTACAGAAGGGCAGATAGTTCTGGAACGTGAACTGACACAGAGGGGCATTTATCCTCCTGTAGCCGGTCTTCCAAGCCTTTCGCGTCTGATGAAAGACGGAATAGGAAAAGGCATGACAAGGGAAGATCACAAGGATGTTGCAAGCCAGCTTTTTGCAGCATACGCGAGAGTAAAACAAATCCGCAACCTTGCCTCGATAATCGGCGAAGAGGAACTTTCTGTCAGCGACAAACGTTACCTGAAATTCGGACAAATTTTTGAACATGATTTTTTATCACAGGACGAGTATGAAAACAGGGATATTGAACAAACATTGGACTTGGGATGGAAAATCCTAAAGGAACTGCCGAGAGAAGACCTGCTTCGGGTTAGGGAAGAATACATAGAAAAATATATGACCAATGTTAACTGATTTTTTTTTCATCATTGGTCATATTAAACTATTCCATAATAAGCGAATCCAGTCTTTCCATTGCCCAGTAAGTGTATTTACGCACACGGGTATCGGGGTCTTCTTTTAGTTTATCAAGAATTTCACGGCTTTGAGAGTTTTTTAATTTTTCCAGCGCTTTTACCACGCATACGCGCACTTCCTGATCCGGGTCTTTTGCGGCGAGAACAAGACCGCGGAAAGCCGGTAAGGTGTCCATGAGCGAGAGAAGGAACGCGGCTTCCCTTCTTGTTTCGATCTTTCTGTTGGAAAGCCTCCTCTTCGCTTCGTCGATAAAACCTGTCTCTTCCAGAATCTTTACAAGGTATGGCTTAAAGGACGCAACTTCGTCTTTTAGAATCTCTATGATCTGAGGTTCGGCTATTCTTCCCTGCGCCTTAAAGACAGGAATCAGTTTTTCGCGTAACGGCGGCTCCGCGTCTTTGAAAATGTCCAATAACTGCGTGATATCTTTTTTTGTTACGCGCATAGCCAAAGCTTTTTCCGCGTGCGCTTTTAGTTCTTCGTGCGTATCAAGAACAGATACAAGAAATGGAATACCTTCCGCTCCCTGCGCCTGTCCCAATCCGCCGATTACTCCTGTTTTTACAACGTCAGTCTCGTTTGGATCTGCAACAATTGTTTTTAATATTTCCAGCGCATTGGCGTTTCCGTGTTTTGCTATAACTTCGGCTGTTGCAAGGCGCACTCTCTCTACAGGATCGCGCAGCATTGACGTTTCCTGATTGAGAAGTTTTATTTCTCCGAAACCAAGAAGAGCCTTGATTCCCGCGACTCGCACATCAGGATCAACATCTTTAATTGACGCTCGTATTTCTTTTAGGAAGGTATCATTTTTTGTTACAGGCAGAATTGTAATTATTGCCGAACGTATTTTTGAATCATGCGAAGAAAGAAGCGTTTTTACTTTTTCTTCAAATACATCCTGAGGATAATCCGCAATTAAATGTCCAAACTCTTCTATTTCATCAGGTCTTAATACCGGAAGGCTCTCAAGTATTCGCTGAAAACAGAATGGTATGCGCAAAGCTCCGAGAATTTTTAAAGCGGAAATGCGCAATATATGCGGATTATCAGCGCGTTTTCCGTCTAAAATATTAAAAACTTTCGGCAGAATTATATCCGGATTGTATTTGCCAAGAAGCCGTACCAACTCGTCTCTCATGCAGAAATTTATATTTTGAAGGAACCTGAACAAGACAGGCACGAATAGTTCCTGCGCCTGATTTGGAATGTTTTTAAGCAGAACCTCCATAAAGACGCTGTCATTCTCCCTTCGGACAAGTTCATCAACAAGAAGTTCAAACGATCTAACATTTCCGTTCTTTGAAACCGCTTCCAGCGTCATTATATAAATTTCTTTTACTGTAGGCTCCATTTTTTTATTGTTAAAGAAATTAAAAACTTTTTTTTCCAGATAACAAATATGATCCTGCGTGCCGCAGCCCAGGGAAAGAAGGCGCGAAGCGATCAAAAGCGGCGCTCCGTCGCCTGTATGATATTCTTTTAGGAAGCCTGAGACATTTACTTCAAGCGCTTTTTGCAGGACTGCAATGCTGTTTTCTATTGTAACAGGATCGTCTAACGTATTTTTCGCCAGTATATTTGATAATACGCCGCATTTATCCATAAAAACCGCCGCAGGATACCTAAGCGCTTTGTTAGCGCTTTCAAGTGAAGCCATCGCAAAAGTTCTGTCCTCCTGACATGAAGGATCCAGAAGTTCAAGGACGCGGGCAGTCTCATCGTCATTTAAGGACGCGTCTTTTGGATTGTACATATCGGCAAATTCTTTGGCAATCCGCCTGCGGGCAGCTTCCCGCACTTCATACGCCGGATCATGAATCAGTTTATCCCATAATAATACCCATGTTTGTCCTTTTTCGTAAGAAACATTTTCCGCAATAATTTTTCTTACAAGCGGATGCGAATCGAAAAGACCGTCATTCATGCTTCTTTCTGTTAAAGTTTCCTTATCCAGCAGTAAAACGCTGTAAGCGAAGTATCTTGCGAACCATTCAGGCTCTCCTGTTAATTCGCGGAAAACCTCTCCGTGTTCAGCTAATAATTGTTTTGAAAAAGAAGTTTCGAACTCCTCTCCCCTGCAAGTTTCAGCTAACAGACGGATTACTTTTTCCCCGCCTTCGTTTTTCATCCATTCCAAAAATGTTTTCTGCAAACGTGCGTGCCTGCTTGCCGCGGCAAAAGCCTTAAACAGATATGACTGAGGGCAGTATAAAATAACGCGTCTTAAATCTTTAGCTGCCGGTAATTTGGAAGACTGTAATTTTTTCACCCAAAGGTCTGCAAGTCCGCTCTGACGCGCGACAAGAGGTCCCATCCTGCGCGAATATCTTTCCATACGTCTCGAATAACGCATAAGTTTTTTTGCAGGATAATGTTTTTGAAAATTATTAATGGCTTCCTTTGACTGCTGCTCGTCTTTCGCGTTAATTATTTTGCGAAGACGCGATTTAAAAATCCTTGTATATACAAACCATATAACAAAAAGCATCAAAAGAATCAGAAAAACAGGACAGATTATATATGCCCAAAATGGAATTGTTATCCCTAACAATGAATTAAAAAAATCGAACATGGTTTTATCTCCTTGGCATTTTTATTATTTCAATCCTAAAACATTATATATCTGTACAGGTTTTTCTTTTCCTTTAACGCGGACTGCGGGTCTTTCTTCATACTCAAACTGATCTCCGAGCTGATTGCGCGTTGAACGGGAAATAATTACTTCATCAGGACCTGCGACTCCTTCAAGCCTCGCGGCTAGATTTACAGTATCGCCGATAACTGAATAATCCATTCTCTGCATGCTTCCAAGATTTCCGGCAACAAGCGGACCTGTATTTATTCCAACGCCGATACGCAGATTAGAAGCTCTCTTTCGGAAAAATTTTCTTTTTGCGGAACGCACTGTCTCCTGAATCGCTAGCGCGCAGGAAACTGCGTTAAACGCATCGTCTTTTTCGTGCATCATCGGAACGCCCCACACAGCCATAATGCAGTCGCCTATAAATTTATCAATATATCCCTTAAAACGCACAACGTGATCAACCGCTTCGCTGAAATATTCATTTAGGATTTCGATAATTTCCTCGGGATCACGGGTTTCGGAAAAACTTGTATATCCGCGGATGTCGGCAAAAAAAACAGTGGCGTTTCTTTTATCGCCGCCAAGATTAATCTCGTCAGGCGATTCAAGTAATTTTTCCATTACTTCATTTGACATATAACGGCAGAACATATCCTTGATGACGCGCCGCTCTTCGCTTACCGCATGCACAGTTTTTTTTAATTCCTTCTCGCGCGTCTGGTTGGTAAAAAGAAGAGTAAGCCCTTCCCTCTTGCCGCGGGGAGTTTTTAAAGGAGAAACATTTAATGAGTAATCGATCTCTTTTTCGTTCTTTTTGTAAATTCCTTCAAGACCCAGGATTTCCTGTCCTTCTTCAAAACTTTTCGCGATTGTTTTTAATGTTTTTGATGAAAGTGAATTTTTAAAAGCGTTTTCAAGGCTGCGTCCGAGATCATCATGGTTTAAACCCATTACCTGCCCGGCAGGTTCGTTAAAGTAGTAAATCTGTCCTGCTGCATCCGTAGTTATAACAAGGTTGGTCATTGAGTTAAAAACATTTTCCTGATACCTTTCGAGCGAATTTATTTTTCTTGACGACTCGCGCGTTTCATCAAACAGTTTTGAAGTCTGCATTGCTCCCGCGGCAAGTTTCGTATAACAATCCAGAAATTGAAAGCGCGCCTTGTTAAAAAACAGCGGCTTCTTTGAAGCTACAAACAAAACGCCGATTTCACGCGGCTGACCTACAATGGGAAGCGCCATCGCGCTTTTCATTTCCGGATTTATAATAACTTCTTTTAAAAATGACATCGCCTGCGAAGAAGGAGCGTTATTATAAATTAACGATTCCTTACAATCGCGCAAAAACAAAACCAGCTCGCTGCCGCCTGATATTATTTCAGGGACAGTATATCTTCCCCTTTTATAATAAAGTTTTAAATCGCTGGTTTTTTCATCATGATCTTTTAAAACATAAAACGCTGATAAATCGGCGCGGGATATATCCTGAGCCTGCTCTACAAAACTGTTTACAAGGTCTTTAAAATTTCTTTCACGAGCCAGAATTGCTCCTGCCCGCACTAAATCCTGTTCTGTAGGTAAGTTCAATTTTTGTTCTGCAACAGATGACGCAGAATGACTTTTTCGCATCGATATAAAAGGGAAACTCATATTTGGATCATTATACTATATTTTGTTTTTTTTGTGAATAATCGATACTACAATCATCGCAATTAAAGTACAAACATAAGGAAAGGCGAGAATCAGACCTGACGGGATGCTCCAGATACCCTGAGCGTAATTTGAAAACGATTCCGCAAAAGCGAAAAGCAGCGCCGCCGCCAAAATGCCGAACGGTTTTCGAGCACCCAGAAATATTACTGCGAGGGCAATCCATCCTTTTCCTGCCGACATTTCAGGCACATACGCGCCAAGGTTGATGCTTAAAAAAGAGCCGCCTATTCCGCAGAAAACGCCGGAAATTAAAATTGCAATTATTTTAAAATGATCCGGTTTAATTCCCAAAGAAACAAGCGCCACTGTATTTTTATCGCAGGCTCGAAGCCTGTATCCAAACGGCGTTTTATAAATCGCAATCCATGATATTACAAGCAGAAACAATCCTGTAAAAATAAATGATAAAAAGATGTCCGCGCCTGAATCTGCGGTTACTACTCCTTTTGTTTTGAATATTTTATCAGATAACACAATGCAAAGACCGCTTGAAAGAAGATTAACGGCGATACCGGAAATAAATAAATTTGCGCGTAACTTAAAAACAGAAAAAGCGTGCAAGGATGATAATAAAACCGCGGCAAAAACAGCGGATGCGACGGCGGCGGCTGCGCTTCCTGTAAAGTTAAAAACAGCCAGCGAAGAGAATGCGCCTATAAGCAATAATCCTTCAAGCGCTATATTGAGAGTTCCCGCAAGCGCCGGAAACAAGCCTCCGCAAGCTGCAAAAAAGATTGGTATCATTATTGTTACTGTGCTTTTAAGGAAAGGTAATATATTAACCATCATTCTTTCCTTTTAGTTAAAATATTTTTAACAGCAAGGCTTGTAGATAAAAGAAAAATAAAAGCCTGAACAATATAAGCAACTTCAAAAGCAAGTCCGGTATTTTGCATTGCTATTCTGGCTCCCGCATTTATCCAGGCGAGAAAAAAAGCGCACGGAATAACAGCAGCCGGAGAAAAACCTGCGATCAACGCTACAGTAAGACCGCTCCAGCCAAGTCCTGAAGAAAAATCTTTTATCACCGCATGGTGAGTTCCAAGGACTGCGATTCCCCCAGCAAGACCGTACAGACATCCGCTCATTGCCATCGCAACCACCGTATTTAATTTTGTGTTAATTCCGCCGTAACGCGCAAATAATTCATTGCTGCCCGCGATTCTGAATTCATACCCGGTTCTCGTTTTGTAAAGAAATAAATGAACCAGCATTACAAAAACAAACGCGGTAAAAATACCTGCATTTAAACTTGAAGGTCTTAAAATTAAAGGAAGCCGCATGTTTTCCGCAATTTTTCTTGTTGAGACAAGCGATGTTTCAGGATCGAGAAATGGTCCTGTAACAAGAAAATTTATAATTGGAATAACAGCGCACGAAATTAAAAATGTAGTGATAAGTTCGTTTGTGTTCCATTTTGCTTTGCAAAAACCGCTGACTGCCGCAACAGCGCCTGAACAAAGAGAGCCTAAAATTAAGGCAAAAACGGCGAAAACGCCAAAGGAGCCGAAAGCTAACGCGGCTGCGCAAGTTACAAAAGCGCCGAGATAAACCTGCCCTTCTCCGCCAAGATTTAAACTGCCGGCTTTCATCGCGATAATTATTCCCAGCGCTCCGAAAATTAATGGAACAGATGCGTTGAGCATATTTCCAAAACTTAAAACATTGCGAAAAGGTCCAAAAAAGAAAAAATACAAAGTCCTAAACGGAGTGTCGCTTAAAATAAAAATTAAAAGAATTAATAATAAAATCGATATAATGGGAATCAGAATCAACCCAAGAGAAAATGATACAGTTGCGTTTTTTTTATTTAATCCCTCATTCCTCATTGTCAATTATTCCCTGCATACTCTTTCCAATTTTTTCCTTTATCCCGGGTTCTTTATTATTTTCATATTCACCCGCGATTTTTCCTTTGTACATAACAATAATTCTGTCTGAGAGAGTAATAATTTCATCCAAATCTGTAGAAATCAAAATTACTGCCGCTCCTTTTTTTTTGAGCTCTTTGATTTCATTCATCACAAAACGGCTTGATTCAATATCCAAACCCCACGCCGGATTGGAGAATACAATATAATCTTTTAAAGAGTTTATTTCCCTTGCAAGGATTAATTTCTGAAGATTGCCGCCCGAAAGAGTTGAGGCTTTCACGCCGCGATTAACCGCGTCAATATTATATTTTTTTATAATTTTATCTGTTAATAATTTATTTCTTTTGTTTATAATTATATTTTCCTCGATTGTAGCGCCTGCTGCGCTTCCTACGCGGATACGATCCGCCGGAACGTATGTTAGTCCCTGTCTGCGAAGAGCGCGTATATTTAATCGTGTAATATCTTTTTCCTTATGATATATTTTTCCGGAAACAGGATGAAGAAAGCCGCCCAAAACCGCTTCGATAACTCCAAGTCCGTTTCCTCCTACTCCCGCAAATCCTAGTATTTCACCTGAAGAGACTGAAAACGACACATTGTCAAGTAACGGAAGTTTCTGCCTTTGTCTGCGGACAGTAACATTTTTAAAGGCTATTATTTTCTCATCAGCTAACGGCGCAGGTGAAAGTGAATTTTGATTACCGCCTGTATTTGCATCTTTTTTTGCTGTTTCACCTATCATCATATTGGAGATTTCTTCTGCGCTTGTTTCACAAACATTGCAAATACCTTTTAATTCACCGTGGCGCAGGATCGCCGCCCTATCGCTGATTTGTTTAATTTCATGGAGTTTATGAGTAATTAGTATAATTGACTTTCCGTTATTTGCAAGATTTTTTAAAGTGATAAAAAGTGATTTTATTTCCAGTTCTGTTAATATCGATGTAGGTTCGTCAAGAATAATTATATCCGCGTTTCGATAAAGAATCCTGCAAATTTCCACCTGCTGCATCTCTCCCAGAGTTAACTCTTTTACTTTTACATTTGCCTTAATGGAAAAATTGTTTTCTTTAATTATTTTTTCTGATATTTGACAAGCTTTTTTGTTATCTGTAAAAATTCTCCATTTTCGAGGTTCTTTACCGATAACGATATTTTCTGCGACGGTAAATTCAGGAAAAAGCATAAAATGCTGATGAACCATGCCTACATTTCCGCAGATTTTTACATCTCCCGTATCCTGTTTCTCAAGTCCGCAGAGAATTTTCATTAAGGTAGTTTTTCCGGCTCCGTTCTCCCCTGCAACGCAAAGAATTTCCGCTTTTTTTAAATCGAGGCTGATATCATTATTCGCTTTTTTACCGCTATTTGGATACTGCTTGCTGATGTTTCGTATTTCTATTACATTCATTTGCTGTCAAAATATTCGTTCATAAAAATTTCAAATTTTTCACGAATGTCAGCAGGGAGATTTTGATAGCCCGGATTGTCATAAAAAAATCTTAGGTAACCTTCTTTTACGCCAAGAACATCGCAGGTTCCGTACCGGATTTCGCCCGCAAGAACATCTTCAAGAATTTCCATTACAAGTTTTTTTTGTTCCATTATTCCGCATCCGACAATGATACCTTCCGCCTGATTATAAGCATTTGTGTTATACCAGACAATATACGCTTTTTGATCAACCGCGGTTTTAATCAGCCCCTGCGCCGCGCCTCCGGCAATCGAAGTAAAAACATCAACGCCTGAATTGATCATTGCAGAAGTTAGCTCCGCCGCTTTATTCGCGTCAGCCCATGAACCTATTACGCGAAAATCTAGTTCTATTTGCGGATCGGCAAGGCGCGCGCCTTCCAGAAAACCGGGAACCATTTCCCTCATTAAAAGCGGATATTCCTGAGCGGCGATAAAGCCGATTTTTTTCTGGCTGTTTGCGTACTGCATTCCGCTGGTTGTAACAAGCCCGGCAAGGTATCCCAAAAAAACTGACTGATCGTACTGATTATAACTATATGTTTTAATCTGCGGATTTCCCTCATATTGGGCGTCAGTAATTATAAATTTTTGTTCCGCATACAATCGCGCAACATTTGCAGAAATTTCCGGCAGCGAAGGATTTGAACCGATAACTACATCATATTCGCCTGTTGAAACCATCTCTGAAAGCTGCTGCTCCCACGCCGACTGATTAACTCCGGCTTCATATATTTTTATTTTAACATTTTGATATTTTTTCGCAAACTCATTCGCCCCTTCAGCCATTAATTCATAGGGCGGACTTCCGGCAATAACTCCGGTAATAAAAACAAGAACCGAAAGCTCGTGTGAAGATCTGTTATTTTTTATACAACCGGTTGTAAAAAAAAGTGATAAAAGTAATAAAAAAACAAACGCCTTTTTCATAATTTTTATATTATGTAATTTTTTAATCAGTGTCAATATAACGACGCGCAGCGATTAATGCCGGTAATTTCAAACTTTACATTGGTCATTCGGCGCTCCCCGCTCTTTTATATTTTTCAAACAATCCACCATAAACATCGGCTTTTTTTAAATCCGGCTCATAGCATTTATCAATACGGCACATTGCCAAAGACGCTTCTTCATAACATGCGAACTTTCCCAGGAAACACGCGCCGATTATCGCAAGACCTAAAAGTTCGGCTTCTTTATAAACGCCTTCCAGTACCGGAACCTGCATTATATCGGCTTTTATTTGATTTAAAGCGGCGCAGCCGGCAAGACCTCCTGTTACGCGCAACTGTTCCGCTTTAACGCCGGATTCTTCCATTACGCTGATCACATCTTTTATCGCAAAACCTATTCCTTCAAGTATTGATCTTGCAAAATCGTTTCTGTTAGACGACATGCTGATTCCCTGCCATAAAGCTCTTGCGGAGGGATTCCAAAGGGGCGCTCTTTCTCCCGCAAGATACGGATTAAAAACAATACCGCCGCTTCCCGCTCCGCTTTTTTGCGCACAAGAAATAAATTCATCAAAATCAGGAAAACCGAGAATATCGCAGCCCCATTCAATTGCCTTTCCTGTGGTGTTAATAATTCCTGATAAATTCCAGTACGGTTTTACAGGATGACCGTAGGACATCAGCCTCTTGTCATTAATGCAGGATTCGGCGCAGAGATTGACTCCCTCCGATGAGCCGGTGCGATCGCAGACCTGTGCGGGTCTTGTTACTCCGCTTCCTAAAATTGCCGCAAAAAAATCAGGGCCGCCTGATATTACAGGGATATTTTCCTTAAAGCCGTAAACTTTCGCAGCCTGCGGAGTAAGAGTTCCGAACTTTTCTCCAGGACGAATAAATGAAGGAAATTTTTCTTTATCCATTTTTAATTTTTCAAGAACATCATCATTCCAAAACCAGCGGTCAAAACCGTCGCACGGAAAAACGCTTTTCGCTGATCCTGTTAATGCATGGGCAAGATATTCAGGACAGCCGAGAAAATATTTTGTCTTTTTGTATAAATTATTTTCATCATTTTTTATATGAAGAATTTTTGGGAGAAAAAATCCCGCGTCAACATAACCGCCCATTATTTCCGATACTTCATTTTGATACTTTACAGCTCTTGCATCCAGCCACAGACGCGCATTTTCCGCAGGAACATTCAGAGCGTTATCTGCAATATACGGCTCTCCAAGAACAGGAACAAGACTGGGACCGTTTCCGCTGATTACAACCGCCTGTACAAGATTCAATTCTTTTTGCTCTTTGTTACAGGTGATTTTTTTGCAGCATTCGTCAAATGCCTTTAGCCACATTGAAGGATTTATTTCGTGTTTTAAATCGTCACACATATTTATTTTCAGATGAACAGATTCAAAAGCTAATCTGTTACCGTTAAAATCCCAAAGAGCCGCTTTAAAATTCGATGTTCCAATATCAACCGTTAAAAGCATTTCTTTTAATCAGCCTCCTTATTTGTTTTAACAAAAAAAAGTTCCTTAATCACATGATTTTTTGCAAGCCCTTTCTTCTCAAAACTTGTCTTGGGTCTCCACTGCTGCGGCTCTGCGAATCCATTAAAAGAATTGCGCAGTCCTGCCGAGGCTGTCAGTTCTTCCAGCGCAAAAGCCGCGTAATCTTCCCAATCTGTAACCATGTACAGATACCCTTCAGGCTTTAAGGTATCGGCTAACAATTGCGTAAAAGGACGCTGAATGAGACGGCGTTTATTATGTCTCTTTTTCGGCCAGGGATCAGGAAAAAAAACATGAACGGCGTCAAGAGAATCAGGCGGAATCATTTTTTCAACAACAGCGGAAGCGTCATATTCAATTATTTTAATATTTGAAAGCGATCTTTTCCCGATTTCCCATAACAGCCTCCCTATTCCCGGACGGTGAACTTCAATGCCTAAATAATTTTTATCAGGATTGGTCTGCGCAATTTCTGCGGTTGCAAAACCTGAGCCAAATCCAATCTCCAGTGTAACATTTTCATTTTTAAACAAATCGCAAAAATTTATTGGCTCTTCCCTGAATGGAACTAAATATTTTTCTGATAATGATTCGTATGCTTTTTTCTGGGAATCCGTAAAGTGACCGGTTCGTTTCACATAACTTTTTAGCATCAGTATAACGGAGCCACATCCGTAAAGGCGCTGCAAAAATTGGATTCATCTTCAGCCCAGAGCGCTGCAGTTACAGCGGAGGACGGAAGCCTTAATTCGGAAATTTTTCCTGTTCTTGAATTTAGCGTAACTGTTGTTGAATAATTTCCGGAACTGTCATAACAGACTAACCTGTTGACAGGCCACAACGAGTTGATTGTATATTCTCCGTTACTTATATACAGCGCGGGAAACGGAAAACTGACATTTCCGTCATAGGTAAAATTCCGCTGCGCGCTTTCTCCTCCCTTGTTGACAAGCACAACGCGGTAAACGCCGTGCGGAAGGCTGCCCTCGAATACAGCAATGCTCCGCGTTCCAATCCATTCATTTCCGTCAAATGTATATCGCTGCCACTCATCACTTTTAATCTGCCAGCGAAGCTGTTCTCGGTCATGATATAGAAACAAATGATCCAAATTTTCAATTCCGTCCTCGTCCTCGCAAAGAATAAATAACGAAAAGTGTTCTACAGGACCGGATTCACCCTGATATAAAACCAAATTTAAAAAACCATATACAATTTTCGGCTCGCCTCTTGTACATGAATTTGAAATTATTAATGAAAATATCAACAGAAAAAAAAATGAGGAAAAACCAATAAAATTATTTCCTGACTTCATGATTTATCATAAATTTTAGCCTAAATTAATGAATTAAACAAGGTGACTGACACCTTATCCACATTTTATCCACAAGCGGACTAACTAAGGTGACTGACACCTTTATTTTATTATAAAATACGGGTATAAATTACAAATGATAAAAGTCTTAAATGTATCTAAACGTTACGGTAAATTCCTTGCCAACGACGATATATGCCTTTCTGTTCAGCCCGGAGAGATGGCGGTTTTATTGGGACCAAACGGAGCAGGAAAATCAACCTTGATTAAGTCGATATGCGGTCTTTTGCGGTTTCAGGGATTTATTACAGTGGGCGGATTTGACAATAGATCCGCGGATGCGAAACGCTTGCTCGGCTATGTGCCGGAGATACCGGTTTTATATCCCATGCTGACAGTCCGCGAACATCTGGAGTTTATCGCAAAAGCGTACCGTTTAGACAACTGGGAGCCGTTAGCTGAAGAATTGCTGCAACGTTTTGAGATGACTGACAAAGCGGCAAAACTCGGCAAGGAACTTTCCAAGGGAATGCAGCAGAAGGTGAATGTTTGCTGCGCGCTTTTACCTCAGCCAAAAGCCGTGATCCTTGACGAGCCTCTTCTCGGTCTTGATCCGCACGGCATCCGCGAAATTAAACATATGATTTCCGGTTTAAAAACTTCAGGCTGCGCCCTTTTAATCAGTACGCACATGATCGAAAGCATGGAAGAAAACTGGGATATTACCTATATCATGAAAAACGGAAAAGTAGCCGCTGT
>JGI24695J34938_10000096_pt1 | contig 77675 bp, 54 predicted proteins | sample TergutCo191P3_FD_34938 | JGI IMG/M metagenome (IMG submission 34938)
AAGGAGGAGGCTCCGAAGGAGCCAATACTGCTGTGGCTTGCGGATTGGTTCGCGCCGATTGAGCGGCTTACCGGGCGGCGTCCTTCCGCGGTTTGGATACGAATTAAATGAAGACGGGAAGCGATTTCCTGCCTGATCTCTTCGATCATTTTTTCGAAGATTTGGAACCCTTCCAATTTATATTCAGTCAGCGGATTTTTTTGCGCGTAATGGCGGAGGTAAACCGCTTCGCGCAGAGATTCCATGTTTTCAAGATGATCAAGCCATTTTCTGTCAACAGCGTTTAAATAATTATCGCGGATAAAAAGATTCAAGTATTCGCCGCCGATAAGCTGTTCTTTGTTGCCGATATCTGTTTCCAAATCGGCGGTAATTCGTTTTTCCAACAGCTCGGTGTTCTTGCACTCTTTACTTTCGGGATCAATATCAAGATTGTAACCGAACTTTGCGCGTAACGTTTCTTTAAAATCGATGTAAGCGGCGCTGTAATCCATTTTTCCTGCTTTGTTAAAATCATCAATTAAATCGCCTGTGATGTCGGCAGTCGCGTCGTTTACTCTGTTTTTTAAATTTGTATCGACAAGAATCGCATCGCGCTGATCGTAAATAAATTTTCTCTGTTGATTTAACACATCGTCGTATTCCAAAAGATGTTTGCGGATTTCGAAGTTGCGTTCCTCAACTTTTTTCTGCGCGTTCTCGATGCTTTTATTTAACATCGGATGATCTATCGCTTCGCCGTCCGGCATTCCGATGCGCGACATGATATTTTTCATTTTCTCGCCGCCAAAGAGGCGCATCAGCTCGTCATCCATAGAGATAAAAAACTTGCTCTTTCCCGGATCGCCTTGTCTGCCGGAACGCCCTCGAAGCTGGTTATCGATACGGCGGCTTTCATGGCGCTCTGTGCCGATTACATAAAGTCCGCCGAGCGATTTTACTTCTTCGTAATCTTTGCGCCATTTTTCGGTTTCTTCCTTTAATATCGCTTTATACTGCTCTTCTGTGGCGTTTGTGCCGGCGCGGCGGCGTGCGCGGTGTTCGGGGTTTCCGCCGAGTTTGATATCTGTGCCGCGCCCCGCCATGTTAGTGGCGATTGTAACAGAACCTTTTGCGCCGGCTTCGGAAATGATCAGAGCTTCGCGGGCGTGGTTTTTGGCGTTTAACACTTCGTGGCGCACTCCCCTGCGCGAAAGAAGCGCGGAGATTTTTTCGGATTTTTCGATTGAAACAGTGCCGACAAGCATCGGCTGTCCTCTTTTATTTGCCTCGGCAATCTCGTCACATAACGCTTTGAATTTAACGCTTTCGTTCAGATAAACCAGATCGTTTTCGTCTTTACGCGCGACAGGTACGTTAGTCGGAATAACGACAACGTCAAGTTTATATATTTTATTGAACTCGACAGCTTCGGTGTCGGCGGTTCCTGTCATGCCGGATATTTTTTTATAAAGCCGGAAATAATTTTGAAAAGTGATTGTCGCCAAAGTCCTGTTGCGCTGCGCGATTTTGATTCGTTCCTTCGCTTCAATCGCTTGATGAAGTCCGTCGGAATAACGCCTGCCGTGAAGAATGCGTCCGGTGAATTCATCGACAATCTGCACCTGCCCTTCTTCGATAACATAATCAACATCGATATGAAAAAGTTTATGCGCGCGCAGCGCCTGTGTAAAATAATGAATGTACTCGAAATTTTCTTCGTCTACGATTGAACCTGTTATAAGATTTCTCTTTTTTAGCAATTCTTCTATGGAAGCGTGTCCTTGATTAGTAAAAGAAATACTTTTATTTTTTTCGTTGATTTTAAAATCGCCGGTTACTTCTTCGCCGCGGGTTTCGTCGGGATACTCGCCGTTTTCTTTTTTATCAACTTCGCGGAGACTTCCTAAAAGTTTGTTAACCTCGGCGAATTTAAAAGTGTCGTCTTCGGCAGCGCCGGAAATAATCAGCGGAGTGCGCGCTTCGTCAATTAAAATTGAATCGATCTCGTCAACAATACAAAAATTATGTCCGCGCTGAACTCTGCTTTCCAGACCGCGGTGCATATTATCGCGAAGATAATCAAAACCAAATTCATTATTAGTGCCGTAAGTTATATCGCGCGCGTAATTTTCTTTGCGCTGCTCATTATCCATGTTCGAAAGAATTGTCCCGACAGTAAGACCTAAGTAAGTGAAGATCGGACGCATCCACTCGGCATCACGGCTTGCAAGATAATCGTTTACGGTAACAACGTGAATTCCCTCGCCGGGAATCGCGTTAAGATAAGCGGCTGCGACAGACATCAGCGTCTTTCCTTCGCCTGTTTTCATCTCGACGATTTTTCCCTGATGGAGAACAATGCCGCCGAGTATCTGAACATCGTAAGGGCGCTCGCCGAGCGTGCGGGAAGCCGCTTCTCTTGCCAGCGCAAAAGCTTCGGGTAAAATGCTGTCCAGAGTTTCGCCGTTTTTAAAACGTTCACGGAATAAAACTGTCTGTCTTGGAAATTCATCCGCCGCAAGCGAGGCAGCCCATTCATTTTTATCGTTAACAGCCTTTAATATCGGCTGCATATTTTTTACATCGCGCTCCTGCTGAGAGCCGAATAATGCCTTAAAAATTTTTCCTAACATGAAAATATTTTATCGGGAATAATTTATTTTTTCAATAAGGCTTGCTACTTTACGCCTGCGCCGCGCATTAAACCTTCAAGTAAGATAGGAAATTCGATTATATCCTCTTCTCTGTAAAGGAGTCCGAATAATTCGCCGCTTCCTTCAAAACCGCCGTTATCCCACCATACGCACGGAATATTTTTCTCTCTTGCGTATCCTGTAAAAAACTCCGCCCACTCGGCTCTGGCAGGTTCGTTATCTTTATTAATTGCGCCGAACTCGCCGATGATTACAGGAATTCCGTTTTTTACAAATTTATTATAAGCGGAATCAATCGGATTTTTTACATCACTGGTGTTGCTTGCGTTATTTTTATTCCATGTATTTATAGGGCTGTTTACATTCAACGCGAAATTATACGGCGAGTAAGCATGAACAGAAACAATTAATTTTTTGTTCGCTTTATCCTGCGGAAGAACAAGTCCGCTGACAGCGGCTTGCGCGGTTGAAGCCCCGTAAGTGTTAACCATTAAAAATCGTTTATCGTTATTGCCGCCTGTGCTTCTGACAGCGTCAACGAAAACTTCATAATGTTTATTAATATTAAGCCGTTCTTCATGTGAGCCGCCGTTCCATTCACCTGCGCTTCCCTTTGTCCGAGGTTCGTTCAATCCTTCAAAAATTAATCTTTCGTTATAATTTTTAAATTGAGAAGCGATCTGCAGCCATATTTTTTTAAACGCTCTTAACGATGCGGGCGTGTCAGAATTTTTGAATTTAAAAATACTTTCGTCATGATGCGTATTTAAAATGATATACATATTTTCGGCAACAGCGTAATTAACAATTTCCGTTACTCTTTCCATCCAATCTTTGCGAATATTAAAATCATTATCAACCGCCTTTGACCACGAAACAGGAATTCTGATTAAATTAAATCCGGCTTTTTTTATCGCCGCAATATTTTCCGGCGTTGTTTCATGTTTTACCCACAATGTTTCAAGAGAATACACATCGGGATTGGGATTATAACTATAATAACCATCCCAGGGAATCGCGTCTAAAGTATTTCCGAGGTTCCAGCCGATTTTTATTCCTGAAACAAATTCTACAGCGTTCGTATCATTAAACGGCTGCTTCGTCATTAAAGCGGGAGGATATGTGCCGAGGTCTACATCGCCGACATCAATACCGCCGCCTTCGCTTTTCTGTGCGCCGCCGGAACACGAACCAAAGGAAAAAATCATTATCGTAAAAAAGATAACTGCGATAAATTTGAAAATTGTTTTCACATTGTACTCCTAAAAAAAATCTATTGAAGACCTGCCATCAAACCATTGAGAACTTTTGGATAAACAATAGTATTATTACTTCTGTTAAGTAAACCGAACTTTTCTCCTTCACCGGTATAAACCGCGTTATCCCACCAGAAACACGGCATGCCTTTGCTTTTCGCGTAACTTACATAAAATTTAGCCCATTGTTGTCTAGCGTCATCGTTGTTTTTATTCATCGCGCCGAATTCTCCGATTATAACAGGAATTCCATTGGTAACAAATTTGTTATAAGCTCTATCAATTCCGCTAGTGATTGCCGTTTTATCAGAATTAATACTTTCGCTCCATGTATTAACAGGACTATCCGCGTTCAGAGCGAAATTATAAGGCGAATATGAATGAATAGAAACGATTAATTTTTTATACGCGGTGTCGGAAGGAAGAGTTAAACCGTTAATAGCCGCTTGCTCAGCGGAAGCTCCGTAAGTGTTTATTAATAAAAATCTTTTATCATTATTGCCGCCTGTTTTTCTGACAGTTTCTACAAAAGTTTTATAATATTTATTCAGATTATTGTGTTCTTCAGCTGTACCGCCGGTCCATTCGCCTGCGCTTCCCTTTGTCCGCGGTTCGTTTAATCCTTCAAAAATTAATTTTTCGTTGTAATTTTTAAAATGAGACGCTATTTGTTCCCATATTGTTTCAAAAGCTATAAGCGACGCATTTACATTTGAATTTTTAAACCCAAATATATGTTCGTCATGATGGGTGTTAAGCAAAATATACATATCATTATCGGCGGCGTAATTAACAATTTCTGTAACTCTTTCCATCCAGTCGTTTCGTATTTTATAATTTGAATCAGTCATTTTCGCCCAAGAAACAGGGATTCTGATTGCGTTGAAACCGTTATTTTTAATCGCGTCAATATTACTTTTATTTGTTACGTGATTAACCCATAATGTTTCAAATTGTGTAACAGTTGAATTAGGATTAAAGCCGTCCCATGGGTTAGCGTCAAGCGTATTGCCTAAATTCCAGCCGATTTTAATGCCTTTAACAAATTCAACCGCGTCGATATCATTAAAATCTTTCGGTTCAGACGGATTACTATCCGTACAGACAACAAATGAAAACGAAAATAACGCCGCTAGAACGGTTAATAAAACAAATTTAAAAATTTTATTCATTTAATTCTCCTTTTATAAATAAGCATTATAACATGCAGTTCTAAATAAAACCAGCCTTATTGAACATAAATTACAGCTGATTTATACTATATATATGTCTGTATTAACAGTATCCGGTCTTTATAAACGATTTAATCTGGAAGCCGGTTTTTTCGCGAAGTTCGGGCGGTTTGTAAACGCTGTAAACGATATTTCATTTTCGATCGGGAAGAACGAATCATACGGGCTTGTCGGCGAATCAGGCTGCGGAAAAACAACAACAGCGCGGCTTCTTGTGCGCATGTACGAAGCGGACTGTGGCGACATAATTTTCAACAACGCGGACAAAAGCCTTTCTGTAATAAAATTAAAAAAAGAGCAGTTAAAATCTTACCGCGAGAAAGTGCGTTATGTGTTTCAAGACCCGGCGCGATCTTTAAATCCGCGTATGAGCGTATACGAAGTATTAGTTTCCGGGTGCCGCAAGCCTCTAAAAAAAAGAGGAGTGAGCGAAAAAGAACTGCGTAAAAAAGCGGCGGACATTCTTGAAGAAGTCGGATTGCAGCCTGCAGACCTTGATAAACGTCCTTCGGAATTTTCAGGCGGACAAAGGCAGAGAATTTCAATTGCGCGCTCGCTTTTGATGGAGCCGGAAATTTTAATATGCGACGAAGTAGTCTCCGCGCTTGACGTTTCGATTCAAGGACAGATTCTCAATCTGTTACTCGACATCCGGCGGAAAAGAAACATATCATTTTTATTTATCGCACACGATTTAAAGGTAGCGTGTTATTTCTGCGACCGCATCGGCGTTATGTACAAAGGCGAATTGATGGAAGAAGCAAGAGCAAATGATTTATATATCGAAGGATTGCATCCGTATACAAAACTTTTATTTTCTTCGGCAGCGGGAATTAATAACCAATGTGAAATGACTAATGATAAATCTAAAAATTCTTCTCATTCGTCACCAGTAATCAGTGATTCCGCGTCTTCCTGCTCTTTTGCGCCAAGATGTTTGTTAGCGGCGGAAAAATGTTTTAATGAGAAGCCGCAGCTGGAAAAAATAAAAGAAAATCATTTAATCCGTTGTTTTAATTTTAAGCGGGAAAATTGAGTGCTGCCTGAATCTTTTCATCCGGTGATACAAAGCTGGTTTACGGAAACTTATGGAAACCCGACTGCGGTTCAATCTGAAGCATGGCCGTTAATCGAACGCGGTGAAAATGTTCTTGCTCTTGCTCCCACAGGCAGCGGAAAAACTCTCACTGCTTTTCTTTCGGCAATTTCCCGTTTTTGCGGCAGCGGAAAAGAAAAATATAACGCGGAAAAATTATCGGTTTTGTATGTGTCGCCTCTTAAAGCGTTAAACGAAGATATAAAAAGAAATCTTTTAATGCCGTTAGCTGCAATTAAAGCGCGTTTTGAAAAAGAAGGGTTGGAATTTCCGCCTGTTCATGTAGAAACAAGATCGGGAGATACTCCGCAGTCCGCGCGCAGGCGTTTTTTTATCAAGCCGCCGTCGATTCTCGCTCTTACGCCGGAGAGCCTTGCGATTATACTTTTAAATCCGAAAGGCAGGGTGATTTTATCCGGCGTTAAGTGCCTGATAATTGACGAAGTTCACGCGATGATTGGGAACAAAAGAGGCGCGTATCTTTCCTGCCAGATAGACAGATTATCTCTCATCGCGGGAGATTTTCAGCGCATTAGTCTTTCCGCCACAGTCCGTAATCCTCAAATAACAGCGGAGTTTGTCGGCGGCGTTATGCGCAACTCAGGCGCGGAAAAAAAAGTGCGCATTGTTTCTCCGCCCGCGCAGAAGAAAATAAATTTTACGGTTGAGTTTCCCGAACTTGAAATGCAGTCTGAAGCGTCATTTACAAAATTTAACAGCCGTTATACTCCATTAGTTAATTATATTTTAAGACGAATTTGGGAAGGCGCGACGCTTTTAGTTTTTGTTGAGGCGCGGCGGCGGGCGGAAAGGCTGTGTCATTATATTAATCAGGAATCACATTCATTTATGGCGCGTAACGGACTGCCGCAGAACAGCGAAAATAACGCGCGGTTCTTCAGCGGAGCGGTTGCGTTTCCTCATCACGGATCGCTTTCTAAGGAACTGCGCCGAAGCGTGGAAAAAAATCTCGCCGAAGGAACATTACCCTGCGTTGTGGCAACCGCTTCTTTGGAGTTAGGAATCGACATCGGTCATATTGATGAAGTAATTTTAGCCGGAAGCCCCGGCAATGTTTCCCAGGTTCTGCAGCGGATAGGACGATCCGGTCACGGCGTGGGACAGACAAGCATAGGGAAACTTTTCGCGTTTCACGGAAAAGATTTGCTGACAGCCGCAGCGTTAAAAAGCGCGGTTGACGAGCGCGACATCGAGGAAATTCTCCCTATAGAAAATCCTCAGGATATACTCGCGCAGTTAATTTTAACATTATGCTCCGAGAAAGACAGAAATGTTGACGAGCTTTATGAACTTATAAGAAAATTTTATATTTTCAAAAATCTAAATTATGAATCGTTTAACCGCGCCGTGCTGATGCTGGCAGGTTTATCAATGAGTAAAAAAAACAAAAACACTGACTCTGCCGCCCGGTTACGCGACATTAAACCAAGAATTTATTTTGATAAAATCGAAAATAAAATCGGCGTGTTGGACGGCACCACTACTCTCCTCTACACTTCAAGCGGAGTTATCACAAACCGCGGAATGTATTCGATGCGGATCGCTGACGGCGTAAAAATCGGCGAACTTGACGAAGAATTTGTCTGGGAACGAAGACCCGGAGATCGTTTTGATTTCGGCGGACGCGGATGGAAAATAGAGAGCATCGGCGCTGAATCTGTCGAGGTTGTTCCGTTGGATAAAAGAGCGGACTTTGTTCCGTTCTGGAAAGCAGACCTTCAATATCGCAGCGTTAACTTAACCCGAAGGATACTCGCGTTACTCGAAGATTTTAACAAGACAGAAAATATTTCCGTCAGTTTAAATGACGCGGCGCGGAATTCATTATATAACCTTTTAAGCCTTCAGCGGGTATCTCAAAAAGGACTTCCGTTACCTGACATTAATAATGTAATCATCGAAATAATTAAAGGCGCGGAAGTCAGCAGAGATTTTTATTCGGTGGTTTTACATAACTTCCGGGGAGGGCAAATAAATACTCCGCTGTCGCTTGCGCTGGGTATGGAGCTTGAGGAAAAAATTAAACTGCGCGTTGCGAATTTTTCCAATGACGATAATATTTTGTTCGTGATACCACGGCTTGGAGCGGAAGACGCTTACTCCATAAATAGTATTGAAGAAACTATTCGTGACGCTTTCGGAGCGTTAAACAAAACTGATAAAAACGGAATTACCCGCGCCGAGAGATTATTCAGAAACCGCCTTGAAAGCTCCGGCATTTTCGGCGCGTATTTCCGCGAAGCGGCGGAAAGAAGTCTCCTTTTGCCTAAAGCTCCGTTCGGCAAACGCACTCCTCTTTGGATCATGCGCCAAAGATCAAAACGTCTCTTTGACGCAGTCGCTGATCATGACGGTTTTCCCGTAACAGCGGAAGCGTGGAGATGCTGCCTTGTTGACACATTCGACATGGATGGTTTCAGAGATTTTATTTCTTCGGTTAACAGCGGCGGTATAACTCTCAGTTTTTTTCAGAGCGTAAACCCGAGCCCGTTTTCCGCTGACATTATCCGTGACGAAACTAACGCGTTCATGTATGAGTACGACGAGCGAAACGATCTTTTATCGTCAAAATCAGCGAGCATTTCCGACAAAGTAATCGAAGAAGCCGTAAACAACGCGGCTCTTCGTCCCGCGTTAAAAGAACCGACAGTAAAAGATTTTGTTTTAAAACTGCAAAGGAATATCGAAGGTTACGCGCCGGATGATTTACTTTCGCTTAACGAATGGATCAAAGAGCGGATAGCGGTTCCCGCCGATGAATGGGAAACGTTATGTGCAATAATGCCGGAAGAGTTACGCGAAAATACCGATGCTTCTAAAATCAAGACCGTTACACGAAACAAAGCGGCTGTTTCTTCGGTTATTCACCGCGAATGGGAAGAAACATGGCTGAATGAGCCGTTAAGCGTCCTTGGGCAGTGGCTGCGTTATGAGGGACCAATCTCCATAGAGCGGATAATCGAAGTCTTCGGCGTAACCTCCGCCGAAGCCGAGGACGCAGTCGCCGCTCTTGCCGAAGTAGACGAAGTTGTGACTGATGTTTTTATCTCGAAAAATGAAGAAACAACTCAAGATTCTTCACTCTCCGCTCCTAACTCATCAATAGACACTGCTCACCCGCTAATCTGTGATCGCGAAAATCTGGAAATGCTTCTGCGTCTCTCGCGGAAAAAAGAGCGCCCCTTCATAAAAGAGCGCCCGGCAGAACTTATCACTGTCTTTCTTGCTCTTCGCCAGACAGCCGCGCGGTTAAAAGAGCGCGGCAGCGATTCAGCTTTTGTAAAAAATCTTTACGGGTGGACAGCTCCGGCGAAGTTATGGGAGACGGAAATTTTACCGGCTAGATATTCATTCTACGACAGAGAAAAATTAAACCGTCTTTTAGGCGAAGGGCAGCTTATCTGGTACGGTGACGGAAAAGAGCGAATCGGTTTCTGCAGTCCCGAAGATTTAGATTTAATTTTTGAACGGCGCAAAAAAGAAATTGCGCGTAACGAAAAGCAAGATAACGCTGACAATGAAAAAAATTCGGCTTGCGCGGAAAAAATGTCCCGGTTAATTTCTTCAGGATATTTTAACCGTTCGCGCGATTTTTGGGAGATAAAAAACGAACTAAACAGCGGCGACGCTAATCACAGCATCGACAGCGGCGCCTGTACACAGTCGCTTTGGGATGAAGTCTGGAACGGCTCTCTTTCCGCGGATTCTTTTGAGCCTGTGCGAAAAGGAATCGAAAATGGTTTTATTCCCAAAGAAACTCAAGCGCCAAAGCTTAGTGAAATCCCGCAGTCGTTCGGAAGACAAAATCGAATTCCAAGCGCGTTAAAAAACCGCTGGAAAAGCGGAGCGCCGGTTTTAGGAAATTGGTTTTCTCTTTTTGCGGACGAAGAGGCAGAGCAAAAATATAACGCAAATGAGAACGGCGAAAATCCCATTATGGAAGACGCTGTAAACCGCGAACAGGTGCGTCTGCTTATAAGCAGATTGGGGCTGCTCTGCCGTCCGTTACTCGAACATGAAAGCGATATTTTCTCATGGTCACGGCTTCTTCCCACGATGCGCCGCATGGAGTTATCAGGTGAATTAGTCACAGGACGTTTCTTTGAGGGAATTAATTCGCTTCAATTTGCGGCTCCGTCAATCGCAAAAGACCTTGAAGATGCGGAAAATTTTAACGAAATTTACTGGATGAACGCGGCAGACCCGGCAAGCCCCGCGGGAATGGAAATAAAAGGATTAAAATTATGCGCTCGCAGCGCGAGTAACAGAATTTATTTTAAAGGCGCACAATTAATCGCAGTCTCTTTTAAAGGCGGCAAAGAGCTGCAGATAACAATGAAAACTGACGATCCTGACATTGAAAAATTAATCGCGCTTTTTAAAATTCCGCGCACAAGAAATATAATGCCGCAAAATAAATTACTGATAGAAAAAATTAATAAAAAAGACGCCGCGCAAAGCGAGTACGCGGAAATTTTTATAAAAAACGGATTTGAAAGAGACAGAGGCAAATTGATGTTATGGTAGATGCACCGCTACCCGTGCAGAAATACAGCTTCGCCTTTGGAAACATTAACGGATTTTAAAATCAATTTTACTTCATCGTTAGGTGAAACATTTCTCTGGAGAGCGACCTGCGCTTCAAGCGCGAGAGCCGGTATCAGCACAAGCCAGCGGTTTCCTTTGTTTTCGATCGCGACGGCATCCCAAACTGAATTTTTTTTATCCATTAGATAAACCATTTTCCAATGATTAACAGAAGCGCGCTCCGCGTGAACAGACGCGACCATTCCCGCTTCGCTGTAACCAAGCCGCGCCGAAATTTCATCTGCGGAAAGAAGATTATTGCCGCTTAAATAATTACGTATTTGAATGTGAGCAAGTAAATCGGTGTAACGGCGCAAAGGACTGGTTACCTGCGTGTAAGTATCAAGCCCCAGCCCTTGATGGCGTCCGGGTCTAACGGAAAGCACGCGGGGTCTCATGCACTTTCGCATTTGCATTGAGCCGGCATATCCGCCTTGCACTTTCCCCTGAAGCTCAACTTCCTGGCTTATGTACGGAAACGCCAGTCCCCGGGAAGCAGCCCAAGTACCGGCTCCTTCGCCGGCGGCAATCATACACTCCTTTACAATAAACGAAGAACGATAATCTTTTATCGTCTCAATTTTTACTTCGCCGTTATCAAGCGTTACGCGAACATCAGGAAGATCAATATTTATAGCTCCGTGCAAAGACCGCCGGCTGAATATTTTTTTTGATAATTCATAAAGCGCTCGCATCTCCTGCGCATCCGCGTCATTATTTTCATCCTTCATTAATTTATCCGCTTCTTCGTAAGTAATGCGCCGCGCTTTTATAACGGAAGGAAATATTTCAGTTCCGGCAATCTCTCCTTTATCGCTGATACTCATTTTAAAAGACAGAGCGAAAGATTTTTCGCTTAACCCTAACGCGAAAACCGGCAGAGTTTCTTCAGCTAACATTCTGATTATTCCTTCGGGAAGATACAAAGTAGAGCCTCGTCCGCGCGCTTCTTTTTCGGCGGGACAGTCATACGTAATCGAAGAAGCAGGATCGGCGACATGAACATAAAGCGCGGTTTTTCCGTCTTTGGTTTCTATCGATACGGCATCGTCCGGATCATCGCTCCACGGACTGTCGATAGCAAACGCTTCAAGATGACAAAGGTCCCGCCTTTCTTCATCCGCCGCAGGCAGCGCGGGAATTACAGATGGGTTGTTAAGCGAAAGAGAGAAACGTCCCGGATGGGGGTTTATCATAACGTTCCACAAACCGGTTTTTAAAAGAACAGAATGAGCTTCTTCCGGCGTTTCACTTAGATTAATATCTCTTAACGTTTTGCTCTTCGGCGATTTTCCGTAAGCGAGCGCTTCAACATCCTGCATAAAACGAATATCGCCGTCATGCATGGGATTTGCCGACGGGTTTTTTAAGCATTTTTTTAATCGATCTAAAAAACCGGAACGCTCGCCGGTTTCGCGTAACTTCTCATCTCTCTTTGATTCTTCGGCATTCACTTCATCCTTGCGGCGCGAAGTTATCGCATCAATTGTTCCCGTGAAAAAAAGACCGTCGCGAAGCAGGCAAAAAGCGGCGTAGGAAGTAGAAGGAGTATAATAACTATAAATAAATAAACAGAGTTCTTTTAAAGATAAGGACGCGCCTTCTTCATCTGATAAAAGTTCCCATGCTTCACGGACAGCATCACCGGAAGTATTAACATCGTTTAACGATTTATGATCTTTTACAGGACCCGGATGAATCAGCTCGATATCTTTATCACGGACTTTTATCTGCTCGCCGTCAGCAAGAAAAATTGTGAATTTATTATCAGTATGTTCTTTAACAATCGCCGGTTTATTCTTGTAAATCACCAGCGAGTTTTCGGTTATCATTTTTTAATTATAATTTATTTTATCGAATTATGTGTAGTAAGCAATAATGAATACGCCGCTCCTCGTTATTAACTGCTTACTTTCTATATCGCTTCGACATACAAATATTCCTGCAGCTCTTTCGCGTGAGCGCTGATTTTTAAAAGCGCCTTCTTCTCGATCTGACGGACAGTCTCAGGAGAAATATTTAATTTATCGCCGATTTCTCTTAACGTATGATGTTCGCATCCGTTTAATTGATATCGATAACTTAATATACGCCTTTCTTTATCTTTCAATTTATTTAAAATGCGCATCGTACCGTCATGCGAAACCTGCTTCATCAGATTAAATTCAGGATTATAAGTGTAATCCTCTTGAACATCAACTGCGCAGATAGAATCATTAGCGCTGTTTTGATCATAATACAAAGCGTCGGCTGTCATGAATGCAAACGAATCAACTTCTTTGACAGGAATGCCGAGCTCTTTGGCAATGTCGGAACTTCTCGGCTGATGCTTCAGTGTCTGACAAAGCGAATGATACGCGTATTGAATTTTACGCAGCGTTTCTTCTTTACGCTGAGGCAGTCTTACAAGGCGGCGTCTCTTCGCGATAAATCTGCTGATAAACTGCCGTATCCACCACGAAGCGTAAGTGCAAAACCGCACCTTCTTGCGGAAGTCATATTTTTTCGCGGCATGAATCAACCCGATGTTTCCTTCCTGAATCATATCCATAATCGCAATACCCGGTACGTTAAACGCCCCGGCAATTTTTATTACAAGCCGCAGATTTGAATTTACCATTTTATGAAGAGATTTTTCGTCGCCGTTTTGAATATTTTCGGATAACGCAAGCTCTTCATCGAAGGACAACAGAGGAAAGCCTTTAATTTGATTGAAATAGACATCGAGTAAGTCTTCGTTAGATTTTGATGCTTTCTTTTGCATAAATCCCCCTCGCCGCGTTATCCGGCGATTATTATACAGCAAGAATCGTGCCAAGCTCGTAAAAATTAATAAAAAATAACATAATTCTATACTACATAAGGACTTATGAAAAATACTTAACCAAAATTTATCAAAAAATTCATAAAACTGTATGCTTTTTTATACACTGTATAAATAATATTATACTCTGCTGGGTTAGCTGCTGGGTTAACTGCTGAGTAAAAAGCTAGCTTTTATGGAATTTTGTGTTATAAATAGATATATGGCTTCTTACAATATAACTTCAAAGGAAAAAAACGGCGATGTTTACTATACGGTAAACTGGTCTCCTCTTGAAAAAGCCGATCGCTACACGATCATCAGCAAAGTTCCGGCTGTTGCCGGGATTTTTGAAATTTATTGGATGGACGATCACAAAAAACTGAGGATGTTCAAAGTTGATAAAATAATTTACGGCGGACTGCGAAGCGAGCTGCGCCGTCTTACCGATCCCGAGCTGAACAGAACCGACGAAAAGGTGAGAAAAATTTTAGAGGAAAAAGAAATTTATTACCGTTACGCGGCAACGGATTCAAATAATATAATGGATGATGTGATTTGGTTTTTTATGAAGACGTATTTTCCCGATGTAAATACATTAATACATTCGGGACGTTATAATGCAATATATTTAAAAGAATCCGAGCCGGATAAATTATTGTGGGTTCCGTGAGGCAATATGATCGAATACATAACTCCAACAAATATTGATGATAGAATTTTAAACCGCGCGGCGAAAATGCTGGAAAACGGAGCGTTAGTCGCACTTCCGACAGATACAAGCTGGAGCATTGTTTGTTCTATAAAATCTCCGGCTGCGATTAAAAAATTGAGAAAACTTTCAGGCGAAAGAGATGAGCGGCACTTTACTCTCTTGTGTTCGAATATCTCGCAGTTTGTTGAAGTTGTAAGACTAGACAACACGCGGTTCAGATTGATAAACCGCCTTACTCCCGGACCTTATGTTTTTATTTTAAAAACTCTTTCCGGAACCGAAAAATTTCTTGATATAAAAAGGCGCGAGCTTGGCGTCCGCATCCCTAATTATCCTGTTCCAGTAAAATTAATCGAAAAATTAAAGCATCCGCTGTATTCAATAACAGCGAAAAAAAGCATGGCGGGTAACGAAGAAGCGGAAGAGATTGAAGAGTCCGCGGAAGAATTGCCGCCTATCCCTGAAGACGCGCTTTTTGAAAACGGATGGGAGCTTGAAGAAATTGACGGTCTTGATTTAATTTTAGACGGCGGCGAGGAACGCGAAAGAATTTTTTCCACTATTCTTGACATGTGCGAGGATGAGATAAAAGTGCTTCGTCAGGGTGCGGGCGTTTGGCCGATTTAGATTTAACTTGTGAAATCAACGAATTCAACTTATATTAAATATAATGCGGGGAAATATTAATAAGAGTTGGATGAAATTTATTTTTAGAAGAAAATTCCTTGTTATTGTATCAATCTTATTACAGATAATATTATTTTCACTATTGATTTTGGGAACAAGCATCTATATAAAATATTCATATATTTTTATGATTTTTATCAGTATTATCGTTTGTATTTTTATAATTAATAAACAAGAAAAAGCGGGCTTTAAACTTACTTGGATTTTTATTATATTGATAATTCCGTTTTTCGGCGGAGTTCTTTACATTGTTTTGAATATCTGGTCTAACCCTAAAAGATTCAGAAGAGCTCTTGATAAAAATATTAACGACAGCCGCGATTCTTTTTATCTTTCCGGAAACCGCTTAAATGAATTAATCGAAAATTTTCCCGAGTTCAGAACGCAGGCTCATTATCTACAGGAATACGCGGGATTTCCGGTTTACGGAAATACAAGGCAGACTTATTTTCCTTCCGGTGAAAAATATTTTTATAACGTTCTTGAGGAGCTGGAAAAAGCGAAAAAATATATTTTTCTTGAATTTTTTATTATTAAAGAAGGGCATATGCTCGACTTTATTTTAACGACGCTGGAGAAAAAAGCAAAAGAAGGGCTTGATGTCAGAATTATGTATGACGATTTAGGATGTTTCTTTACGCTGCCACCTGATTTTCAAAAAAAGTTAAACGAAAAAAAAATTAAAACATTTGTTTTTAACCGGTTCAAGCCTGTTGTTTCATCTCTTCAGAACAACCGCGATCACAGAAAAATAATTTCGATAGACGGAAAAACGGCGTTCACAGGAGGCTTAAATCTTGCCGATGAATATATAAATGTCGTCAAACGTTTCGGGCACTGGAAAGACGCCGCAATCATGATCGAAGGGGACGCGGCATGGTCTTTAACATTGATTTTTTTACAGATGTGGAATATTGGTTTTAAAAAGAAAGATGATTATGCCTCCTTTTTTCCATGGAAAGAAAAAATAATCGAGCATCAGGAAAAAGGAGTCGCCGAAGGTTACGAGTCATGGGGATATGTGCAGCCATACGCAGACAGTCCTATTGATCCGGAAAATGTCGGAGAGCATGTTTATATACAGATCATTAATCAGGCGAAAAATTATGTTTACATTAACACGCCGTATCTGATAGTGGATGATAATCTTCTTTCCGCGCTGACGTTAGCTGCAAAGAGCGGCGTGGATGTGCGCATAATAACTCCTCACCGCTGGGATAAACGGATAGTCGCGATAACATCACGCTCGTATTACCGCAGGCTCATTCAGGCAGGCGTTAAAGTTTACGAATACACTAACGGTTTTAATCACGGAAAGACTTTTGTTTCCGATGATAAAATAGCGACTGTAGGAACTACCAACCTTGATTTTCGCAGTTTGTATCTGCATTTTGAATGCGGCGTTTTAATTTACGCAAGCAAAACAATTAATGATATAAAAGAGGATTTTCTTTCAACGCTTCCTAAGTCTCAGGAAATCACATTGAAAGACTGCGCGCGAAACGCTTTTCAAAGAATTATTTCCGATGTGCTGCGAATCTTCGCGCCGCTCATGTAAACGCCGCTAGTCTTTCTTCATTAATGTTTCAAAATTATTCTGCGCTGATTGAAAAAGCTCCATAATTACTTTTCTGATTGTTTTTTTTACAGATTCATCGGTATTGTTAAATGATTTTAATACGCGTCCTGCCGTAGAGAACCACGAATTTTCCAGACCGGAAATTGATTTAATATCAGCGGCGCTTAAAATTTGATAAAGAGCGTCAATAAAATGACCGCGCTGATCGGCGTCAACTTTTTTAAACCATTCGCGTATTGTATCATTTATAAAACGGCTGCTTGATGTTGTTTTTTCCGCGCGGACTAAATCGTTATACGCAACTTCCCACGAATAAAGATTATGCTGCATTAAACCTGTTTCGCTGCTTTTAATGATTGTGGAATTATCGCCGTGTTCAAGAATCATCCCTATTACGGACGACTGCGGTATATACGAACGAATTCTGCTCTTTATCGACTGAAACCCTTCGCTCGCGATAAAATTTTCGTTAAAACCCGGAGCGTCATTGCTGAAAACTTCCGTTATGCGCTTTTGCACTTTTTTGCTGCATTTAGAAGCCGCGTAAACAGCGAGATTTCCTCCCTTCGAATGACCTCCGATTTTCAGAGAGCCGTTTAACAACGGCGCCATCTTTTCTAAATACTCGACAGCTATGATCTGCGAAGGAATAACTTCTTTAAAGCTCATGTTAAAATCTTCTTTCCATCCGACAAGCGAAAGATCGGTTCCGCGGTATACTACAAAACTGTGCACATCATCAATATGCATGCAAAGAGCGGAAAATTGAATTTCGCGGGAGACATCATTATGATTCTCATATCCAAAAAGCTGACAATTGCCGAATCGTTTGGAAGAACCCAGCGCTCTTATTAAATCGGGATCTTCTTTAAACATCGAAGTAATAATAAAATTCGGATCAGAAAGTTTTTCATTATAAATCCTGACAGCTAAATCAACGCTGATTCCGCATCCGTCTTCCGGCGCAGGAACAATTCCTTCGAACGTAAGATATGAAAGCTGCGATAAAATAATATTATCAACAGGATTAAAAGGAGACACGCTAAAATCAAGATCGCCTCTCCATGATATATAGTCGAACATACATGCCATGCTTGTAATTATATTACATTTTGTTAAAATAAAAACGGTTGATATTAAAAAATCCGGAGAAAAAATTGGAAATAAATTCCGCTGACACGCAAGCGAAACAAAAAATAATCAGTCCAGCCTCTGCAATGCACAGCTCTCCGATTGATACTCCTGTCGCGACAACTCCCGTTGATTGGAACAACAAACGTCTGTTTTCGCTTTTCTGGCCGTTGATTGTCGAACAGCTTCTTATCGTCATGAGCGGAATTATCAACATGGTGATGGTAAGCTCTGTCGGCGAGTTTGCGATGTCCGGCATATCGTTAGTCGAAACAATAAATTTTTTAATTATAACCGCGTTTAACGCAATCGCGACAGGCGGCTCTGTTGTCGCAAGCCAATATCTCGGGCGCAAAGACGAAAAAAACGCATGCTGCTCGGCAAGACAGCTTATATATATCAGCGTGATAATTTCTATTATATTGATGATTTTTACGCTGATTACTCACCGTATTTTACTTGGAGCGATTTACGGAAATATCGCCGAAGATGTTATGCAGGCGGCGGCTGTTTATTTTATTTTTATCGCGCTGACTTATCCGTTTCTGGCGCTTTATACATCGGCGGCGGCGATTTTCAGAAGTATGGGAAATTCTAAAACGCCGATGCGGATTGTGATTGTGTTAAACGCAATCATTATAGGATTAAACGCTTTTTTTATTTATGTTATGAAGCTCGGCGTTGCGGGAGCCGCGATTTCCACTTTAATAGGTAAAATAATCGCTGCCGGTATTTTAATCTGTCTTTTAACGAAAGATAAAACCAGAATTATCAATCTTCACGGAATTTTAAAGATACATTTTGACGGCGATATGATTAAACGAATTTTAAGAATCGGCATTCCAAGCGGACTTGAATCATCAATGTTTCAGATCGGAAAAATTCTTGTTACGCGCATTTTTACGGTATTCGGAACAGCCGCAATTGCAGCTAACGCTGTAGGCGCGACGATTAATTCAATCGCGTTTATGCCGGGCAGCGGTTTCGGAATGGGTTTATTGATCATCGCAGGGCAATGCATCGGAGCAGGCGATTATCTTGCCGTAAAACGTTATACGAAAAAAATAATGATACTCGCATATATAACATATTTATTTATTAACATAAATGTTTTTATTTTTATGAATCCGATTTTAAGTATTTTTCATTTATCGGAAGAGGCTCACTCGTTATGCGTTACATTTTTAAGGATTCACTGCATAACATCAACATTATTTTGGTGTCCTTCATTTATTCTGCCTAACGCGTTAAAAGCGGCGGGAGACGCGCGTTATGTAATGTTTGTCGCCGCCGGCACAATGTGGCTTGTCAGAGTATGCTCGGCGTTTTTATTCGCGTTTCCTCTCGGGATTGGACCTGCGGCGGTTTATTTAGCGATGGGCGCTGATTTTTTATTCCGCGGTATTTTCTTTGTCAAACGCTGGCTTAGCAATAAATGGATTGAAAAGAAAGTTATTTAATTTTATAATACAAAAATGAGAATTATTTCCTGGAATGTAAACGGGATCCGCGCTGTAGAAAAACGCGGTTTTTTTGACTGGTTAAAAAATGACAATCCTGACATCATCTGCCTTAACGAAACAAAAGCGGAACCGGGGCAGCTCTCGAAAAATTTTATCAATCCTACAGGAACTTCCTATTCGTCCTACTGGGCAAGCGCGAAAAAAAAAGGATACTCAGGCGTTGCGATTTACACAAAACAAAAACCGGACAATGTGCGATTTCTTGGAATAGATGAATTTGATGATGAAGGCAGAGTTCTTGCCGCCGATTATAAAGATTTTACATTGATAGCGGCTTATTTTCCCAATTCACAAGATGAGCGGAAACGCCTTCCTTACAAACTCGCGTTCAACGGCGCGATGTTAAAATTTTGCAAATCAATTGTAAAAAAAGAACGGCACTTTATTCTTTGCGGCGATTATAATGTCGCGCACACTCCGATCGATCTCGCGAATCCAAAACGAAATGAAAATAACGCTGGTTACCTTCCCGAAGAACGCGAGTGGATGGATTCGTTTTTAAAAGCGGGAAATATTGATACCTTCCGCCACTTTCATCCTGATGACAAAGGATGCTACACATGGTGGTCATACATGGGACAAGCCCGCGCGAAAAATATCGGATGGAGAATTGATTACCATTGCGTCAATAAAGATTTTCTGCCGCACGTAAAATCATCGGTTATCAGACCTGATATTACAGGTTCGGATCACTGCCCGATAGAGATAGAAATAAAATGAGAATTAAATATAACGCTCCTACTGTTTTATCATTCACACTGTTATGCGCAATAATACTGCTGCTGGATCGCACTGTATTTCCGCATATGATAGATAATGTATTTACAGTTCCGGGAAGAGGATTCTTTCAAGCTGGAAATCTTTTTCACTGGATTTCGATTGTTACTCACGCGGCGGGGCATGCCGACTGGGCTCATTTAATTTATAATTTTACGCTGATATTGATAATCGGTCCGATGCTCGAAGAAAACTACGGATCGATAGAATTATTAGAAATGATATTGATAACTGCCGCAGTTACGGGAATTTTAAACGTATTATTTTTCCGCAGTTATCTTTTAGGCGCGTCCGGCATTTTATTTATGATGATTCTTTTGTCATCGTTTACGAATTTTTCAAAAGGAGAAATCCCGTTAACTTTTATTTTAGTTATGATTCTTTATATAGGAGTAGAAATTTTTAATATGTTTAGAGATGATAATATTTCGCAATTCGCGCATATTATCGGAGGTTTATGCGGAAGTTTCTTCGGTTTTCTGCTTCCTAACGATAAAAAACGAACATCGGTTTCCGCAGCTCAAAGGAGATGAAGATGAGAAAAGAATTTTTACAATTTGATATCGTGCGCGACAACGCGATTAAACTTGCGCATCAAATCTACAGCGATGGATTTATCCCCGATGTAATTTATGTATCTCTTCGCGGCGGAGCGTATCTTGGAAATATCATCAGTGAATATTTTAAAATTGTTCATCATGGAAAACGCCCCGTTTATTACGCCGCGGTTGTCGCCCGTTCATATACCGATGTCGCAAAAGCTGATCTGGTAAAAGTTGACGGCTGGACTTATTCGCCTGAATATCTGCGCGTCGGAGATAAAGTGCTTTTAATAGATGATATTTTTGATTCCGGAAAAACTATTAATCATCTTGCGCAGATAATTCTTGACAAGGGAATCCCGCGCAAAGATTTAAAAATCGCGGTGCACGATTATAAATATTTTACAGACAAGAAAGAGCAGCTTCCGATTCATCCTGATTACTGGTGCCGCAAGCATGACGTATCTGTTAATGATGACGTTTACTGGATTCATTACATGAGCCACGAATTACTCGGGCTCAAAGAAACAGAACTGGAAGAAAATTATTACAAACGCGATCCTCATCTGCGCGGCGCGATGAGCGTAATCACAGAAAAGAATGATTAAAGACGGAAAATTTATTCCATGCTGCGGAATTGACGAAGCAGGAAGAGGACCTCTCGCGGGACCTGTCTGCGCCGCCGCGGTAATTTTAAACGAAGATTTTCCGATTGATCTGTTAAACGATTCAAAAAAAATGACAGCTTCTTCACGCGCGGAAACCCGGCGTATAATTCTCGATAAAGCGCTTTTTTGTGGAATCGGCTGGGCTTCTCACACGGAAATAGATGAAATAAATATTTTACAAGCAAGTCTTTTAGCGATGAAACGCGCCTTTGAAGATATGAAAAAAAAAGCAGATGTGCAGCTAAAGCAGCAGGTGCAGCTAAAGCAGCAGGTGCAGCTAAAGCAGCAGGCGCAATTTATGTCAGGTGAAATCACAGCGATAGTTGACGGAAAATTTACTCCGGATATCAGCATGCCTTGCAAAGCGCTTGTAAAAGCAGACGCGCAAATCCCGGAAGTTATGGCTGCCTCAATTCTGGCAAAAACCGAACGCGACGATTACATGGAAAAAATGGCAATTTTGTATCCACAGTACGGTTACGCGAAACATAAAGGCTATCCGACAAAAGCGCACCGCGCAGCGGTAAAAAAATACGGACCTTCTCCGATTCAAAGATTAAGTTTTAAAGTGAAGTGAAATAATTAAAATTTCTTTTTTACCACAACTCGTTTACCGCGCTTTTGTTCAAACCCGCGATCATCAGTCTGCTCTCTGCCGCGATTTTTTCCGCCGGAGCCTTGCCGGCTTCTGTCTCCAACGCGCTTTTTAAAATCACCTTCACGCTTTTGAAAACTGCCTTCGCGCTTTTTAAAATCACCCTCGCGTTTCTTAAAACTGCCTTCGTGTTTTTTAAAATCTCCTTCGCGTTTCTTAAAACTGCCGTCGTTCCTGTTAAAATCGCCGCTTCTTTTTTTAAAACTTGATCCGCGATATGTGCCGCGATCCGCGCCGCGATCGTTTTTCCGATCGTTACTGCGATCGAATTTTCTTTCGCCGCGATCGTTCCCGCGTTCACCGCTTTTGTTTCTCTCTTTTGAAGCGCCCATCGCTTTAACAGAACCTGAATTACGTTTTTCGCGTACTGCTTTTTCCATCACCTTTAACGATTCATCAAAACTTTTTAAAAATTCCTGTAAATCATCGGAGAATAAAATAACAGACTGACGATCAAAACCACCGCTGTCCTTGTTCTTGCTTTCTACTATATTGAGATAAAGATCTCCCATCCGGTTTTCTTTTACATTAAAAAAATATGTTCTGTTAGGTAACATCAACTTATTTGAGAATATCTCGCCTCTAATACCCATAATTTACTCCTTGTTCTTCACTGCCCGCTATTCTCTACTCGCTCTCTTCAGCTTTCATTATCATTGTTCTTTGCCAATTAAGCAACCACTGTTCGGCTTCTTTGTTTGCGCCGCTGACATCAGCCATTATGCGAAATACAGGTTCTGTCGCGGAGCCGCGCATCCAGATAAAAGCTGTTTCTCGTCTTTCATTGTCAAAAAAAAGAATTTTAAGCCCTCCCCTCCGGGCTTCCGCGAAATTTTTCAGCTCGCGTTTCTCTTCTGTTCCGTTATACGCAATAGCTTCCCATGCATAAAGATTAAAACTGCTCTTTAAGAAATCTTTTTGCTCTTCCCATTCCCGCAGAAATATTTTCTGATAACGTTCCTTTAAAAGAGCGTGATCTTCAGTTTTAACGCGCATAACGGCGTTTTTATCATACGCGGGAGTTGTTACAAAAGCAGGAAGACTTTCGATTATATCAGCTAACGTAAAATCATCGCGGAATTTTTTCGTCTGCCCTGACAATTCAAGCCAAATTTTAAAAAATCCGCCGCTGTTTTTTTCCGCGTTAGCTGCAAACCGCACCGAAAGCATTTTTACAATAGCAAGGACTGTGTTTATCGGGTCGCGAACCGCTGACGGATGCGTAATGTTTCCTCCTGCGGAACCCTCTCCGAGAATACGCACAAGATAGCCGTCTTTGCGCAGCTTGCGCGCAAGCGAGACAACATTCGCTTCTCCGACTTCGGCGCGGAAAACCGAAACGCCGAAACATTCCGCAATTCTGTCTATACGCATTGATGTAGGGTCGTTAACCGCTACAGCAACTTTAACAAGCGGTTTTCCATCTTGACCGTAAGTCAATTCGCCTGTCCAGACAAGATGACAAATTTCGGCGACTACCGCCAGAGCGAAAACCTCCTGCGCCTCTAAAGCCCTGGCTTTGGAAAGCGTATTCGATTTATTTATTTTATCGTCCAAGATAACTAGGTTGCCTCTGTCGCCGTCGCAATCGGGAACATATCCGATCACAAACGAAGAATCTCGTTTATGAATTTCGTCTAACAATTTTTCACAAGGCTCTAAAGATTCTCCTTCGGGCACTATGCGGTGAGCGATTTGCCCGGGTTCTCCGTTGATACATTCAAATTTCAAACCGAGAGAAGTAAAAAATTCTTTATCGATACTCACTGTCCTTGCGCTTCCGTTAAAATCGCAGACTATTCCAAGCGGATTTTTATCCAGACTGTTTTTTATCACATCAATGACAGTAAACTCGTCATTTTTCCGCGAACCGCAGATAATTTCATTACAAAAATCATAATAGGCTTTATATGCCTCTTTTTTATAATCATCACCTTGCAAAGAGTATACTCTGTCCCCTTGTAAAGAATTAATATTCTCATCATTACTTAAAAAATTTCTAAAATTATCGATTAATTTATTCGCATCGGCTGCAGCTAACACTCCGCCGTCCGTTAAACCAAACTTTAATCCGTTGTGACCGATTGGATTGTGACTTGCGGATACATAAATAAAACCGGTACTCGCTCTGTTCGATTTTCCCTGTTCATTTATAAATGATTTAGCCCAAGCCATTATTTCGGGAGCGGCGGTGACACCGGCGAATTTCACATCACACCCCTGCGAAAGAAGAACCGGAATCATTGCTTCGACAATCGCATTGCCTGTGGGACGGGTATCGGTACCCAGAAGAACAACCGGCTTACAATCATCAATCTTTAAAAATTCAGCGAAAACAAAAGCCGCTGCGCCGCAGATTATTTTATGCGATTCGGAAATTTTTTCTGATTTGCTTTCTTCGCCGCCGTCAGAGGCGAATATGCCTCTCCAGCCGGAAGCTGAAAGTATCATATTTTTGAGCGTTTTATCGATATGAGCGCGGGAAATCATTAATTATCAATATAATCATTTATTTTAATAATTTCTACTTGCTTTGAAACAAATAACAAAAAAATGAAATTACTCTGCGATATAAAAATTCAAAAAAATAATATAAAAATTCCTGAGTTTTTTTAATTTTCACCGCTTTTTTGCTTAACAATTTCTTCCAATAAGGCGTATTTTGTTCCGTTTAACATACTTATTTTAAAAAATAAGGAGCAATTGATGTCAGAATTAAATATTATACAACGAAGAGAATTAAAACCAATAATGCAAAAAGCTGCTGATATAGCTGCGCATTATCAAAAAGCGACAAAGTGCGCTGCGGCTGTCATGGATACTGACATGAATTATAATTTTGAATCAATATGCAATCATTGCGAAAATAATTGCAGGGAATTGCATATAGAAGCTGTTAATAAAGCGAGGCAGCTTGGAGGCTCATATATTTATCTTTGCTGCCGCAGATTAATTTTCTGGACAAGCTCGTTTTATTGCGGAGAACGATTCGCTGGAGCGTTAATTTCAGGCAGCGTAAAAGGACCGGAAGAAAACGGCGAGAAAGTAAAATCGCTGGCGCAGTTAATGCTGTTATGCGCGGAAAGAATTTCCGGCATGAGTTATGTTCAGAAAAATACGATCAATATTCAAACGATTGCGGAACGAAACTCTGATAATGATGAAATTTTAAATGATGATAAATTGCTTGATCCGCGCGAAAACGAACATTATTCGCCGGAAATGGAACGAATGCTGCTGGCGAGCCTTCGCAGAGGAGATAAAACAGAAGCGCAGAAAATTCTGGTCAAGCTGCTTCGAATTCTTTATCTTAAAGTAAGAGGGAACTTATCTGCTTTTCGGCTAAAAGCGATGGAATTGGCGGTATTGTTATCCAGAGCGGCGGCGGATCCCGAAGCTATTAAGGATAACACATCATTGGAAAACACAAACCGGTGTTTGAAAAAGATCGATGAGAGCGGAAGTTTTGATGAAATTTCCGAGACTCTCAGAGTGATCACAGAACAAATGTCGGGGATGATTTTTTCCTTTCATGGCGTACGTCATTTTTCCGCGCTTCGAAAAGCAGAACGTTTCATATGGGAAAATTATTCGAGAAAGCTGAGCTTAAACGAAATTGCCGATGCATCAGGGCTTTCCGCTCCGTATTTTAGTACGGTATTCAAAGAAGAAATGGGGGAGAATTTGTCTAATTATCTGAATCGATTAAGAGTAGAAAAAGCGGCTGCATTGCTTGTAGCTTCTGATCTGCCGATAAGCGATATTGCGATTACATGCGGTTTTGAGGATCAAAGCTGGTTCTCAAAAATATTCAAGAATAATACCGGACTAACGCCTGGAAAATACAGGGAGCGAGGTATTGATGCCGGCGGTATCGGCGCATAACGGAAGCGTAGGTGCAATTATGAGTAAGAATAATAAAAATTTTCTTGATGATTCTTTTAAATCAAATAACAGCGATTTTTATGAAAGAACGTCAAGAGTAATGAGCGATTACAATCATGCTACAGGCAGTTGTATCTGTATTTATGACAGCAATTACACGCCGAATTTTTTAAATAAGGGCGGTAATGAAAGCAGTCCCGAAACGAAAATCTGCCCATATTGCAGTAAGAAAGAACCAAAAGAAACATATCCGTGTCATCAAATGCATGTAAACGCGATTAAAGAAGCGTCGAAAAAAGGAAGCTGTAATATATATAAATGCGATTCAAATTTGTTATTCTGGACAAGCCCGATATACACGGAAGGTTCATTCACAGGCGCGATACGCGGTTCCGGTTTTATCGCGGGAGATAAAAAACCTGTTGACATTTTATTAAATGCCAATAATACTTTTGTTATGTGCAATGACGAAGTATCAAATGAAGAATTTAAAGAGCGCATTAAATCTCTCCCGGAGGCTGAAGGAGAAAAAGTTCAGTCTCTCGCCGAGATGATGCAGTTATGCGCGGAGTCCCTTAGTTCCGGAAGTGAAGACCATCACGAGATAATTAGAAGAAGAGCCCAGCAGCAGGAAGCGATTTCAAAAATTATCAGTGAATTAAAACAACAATATACAGAAAACTCCGAAAAACTCGGTTATCCGTTAGAAAAAGAAAAGACATTGATGTCTGCTCTCCGCAAGGGTGAAGGAACAGAAGCAAGAAAAACCTTGAATGAATTACTCGCGATATTATTTTTTACAAATCCGGGGCAGTTCAAGTATGTTCAATTACGGGTAATAGAACTTGTAGTGTTAATTTCCAGAGTAGAGATAAGCCCCGCGAAAAGCGGCGATCTTTCAATGGAAATAAACAGTCAGAATCTGCGGATGGTTCAGGAAGCGAAAACCATCGAAGAACTGACAGACATTTTGCATAACATTGTAGACCGCGTATCGGGAACAATTTCATCATTCAGGGGAATCCCTCATGCCGCCGCGCTGCGGAAAGCTGAAAATTTCATCATGGAAAATTTCACCAAAAAGATCAGTTTAAAAGAAATTTCCGATGTCGCGGGCTTATCACCGCCGTATTTCAGCACAATCTTCAAAGAAGAGATGGGCGAAAACCTCTCCAAGTACCTGAATAGGCTGCGGGTAGAAAAAGCGAGCCGTCTGTTACTCGAAACTGAAATGTCGTTAAGCGAAATTGCCGCGTGCTGCTGTTTCGAGGATCAAAGCTGGTTCTCAAAAATCTTTAAGGCATACACAGGAATCAGCCCCGGAAAATACAGGAATCAAGGCGGCGGAATTGTCAGAAACATCGGTGAAAATAATTTATCCGAAGATTTCCGCAGTACAATAAAATAACAGCTGACATGAAGGGGCGGTCAATCCGCCCCTTAAATTTATTCTCATAACAACAGAAGTCAGCGATCTGTCATTTAATAAATAAAAAAAACCCGGTATCATAACGACACCGGGTCATGTGCAAATTTTACTGCCGGTCTATAGATCGGGCGACGGAATAATTGTAAGCTCTGTTTCTTTGTCAAAGTAACGCGCTTTTTCCATTCTCGGCACGAAGACCGCCGTATCGCCTACTTTGAAAACATGATTCGGCTCTGTGCGCGCGACTAACGGCTGAGTTTCGGTTGTCAGCCAAAGATGGATATCTGCGCCCAAAGGTTCAACAACTGTTACTTTTACAGTCATGCTGTTAGCTGCGCCGGATTCGTTAAAAATCATATCTTCAGGTCTGATTCCAAAGAAAACTTCCTTGCCGACATACGGTCTTAAAAATTCATAATGACCGGTATCGGCTTTGATTTTAAATGAGCCTTCTTCCAGCATTATATTTGGTCCGTCTTCCCTGACTCTGACAGTGAGGAAGTTCATTGGAGGAGAACCGATAAATCCGGCTACGAATTTATTGATAGGATAATTATAGAGATCAAGAGGAGCTCCGATTTGCTGAACCTTGCCGTCTTTCATAACGACGATTTTATTCGCCATTGTCATAGCTTCAACCTGGTCGTGGGTTACATAGATCATTGTCGCGTTAAGGCGAAGGTGAAGGTCGGAAAGTTCCGCGCGCATCTGTACGCGTAATTTAGCGTCAAGGTTGGAGAGCGGTTCGTCAAAAAGGAAGACCTTCGGGTTACGAACAATAGCGCGTCCTACCGCAACACGCTGTCTCTGACCGCCGGAGAGCGCCTTTGGCTTGCGGTCGAGGAATTTCTCGATATCAAGGATACGAGCTGCTTCGCTGACGCGCTTGTCAATTTCGGCTTTAGGTACTTTTTTGATTCTTAAACCGAACGCCATGTTCTCATAAACTGACATGTGCGGATAAAGAGCGTAATTTTGGAATACCATGGCGATATTCCTGTCTTTCGGCGGAATATCGTTCATTTTTTCGCCGTCAATAAGGAGTTCACCTTCGGTGATATCCTCAAGACCGGCGACCATGCGGAGTGTGGTTGATTTACCGCAGCCCGATGGACCTACAAGAACGACAAATTCTTTGTCTCCGACTGTAATGTTGGCATTATCCACTGCGCGGACACCGCCGTCATACACCTTAGAAATACTTTTCAATTCAACTTTTGCCATACGCTGGCCTCCCATTTGGGTTATTTTATGGTTGTATGATACCAAATTTACACATTTTTGTCAAGAAAAACTCTAATCACTTTTTCACTAAAGAAGAAATACAGATAGGTCGATAATCTACATACCGGGAGGATTACCTCTCATAATACAGACGGTGTGCATAGGGGTGAAAGCCCTGACGTCCAGGCACATCGTCTTTTTTTTCAAACAATCTTCATCTCGGTAGCTATCCTGATCGCGTCAGCGAGATTTTCCGCGCCCAGTTTCATGTAAATATTATTAACAAGCATTTTTACGGTGTTAATGGAAAGATTACGGCTTACAGCGATTTCGCTGCGCGAAAGACCGTGAGAAAGGTCTTTAAGAATCTCGTTTTCCCTCGGGCTTATAACAACGCCGTCCGTTATGCGATTTTCGCGCCTGTAATCGGCGAGTATGTGCGATAAACGCTTCGCGTAGGAAGCGGATTTTCTGTAAATGTCTTCCAGCCATGATTTGGGGATTTTACCGCCGTTGCTTTTCAGAGCGAAAGCAGTCAGAGTGCGCATATCTTTTCCAAGTTCAATAAAAGGCAGAATTATTTTATTCGGCGCCGCGTCTTTATACGCTTCTTCCAGAACGGATAAAGCTCTTTTTTTATCTTTTAATTTATAGTGAATGCACGCTTCCATCGCGAGCATCTCTATCCGCCCGAATAAATACGATACGCGCTGTCTCGTATCATTAATATGCGAAAGCAAAGGCGCGTAATTTCGCGTAACGTAAAAGTAATGCGCTTTCATCTGATTCGCGTAATTTTCGATTAACCTCGTGCTGGCGTAAACGGAAAAATTTTCCTTAAGCCAGTCAGGAGATTTATCCGGCAGACCCAGAGCGCAGTAATACCAGCAAAGCGAAATATCATAATCGGTGAAACGGTTGTAATCTTTTACATTATCAAGTATGTTTTTCATTTCTTTAAGAACCAATTCTGTTTTAGCGTAATCACCCTGATAAAAAGCGGCGCGCAGAATGTAGAATAACGATTTATGCAGTAAATCCAAATGACCCGTTCTCCGCATGATGTTTATAGCGCTTGTGATATTAGATTCCGCCGTCAGCATATCGCACTGATACAGCATTATTTCCCCGAGAGCAAGCTCGTACTCGCCGTTTTCAAAAGATATAAAACATTCATAAAGAAATTCCGCGCTCTTTTTTAGTGCGTCCGTAAAATCAGAAAGCGATCCTTTCCGCGAAGCGCTTACAGAGCATATCCACGGACTTGGAGATCGCACTATTAAATTTCCGGGGTTTATCGGTTTTGGGTAACATTTGCTGAGTTTTTCGCTGTATAAATGAAAATCGTAAACATCAGTTTTCATGTTGATACCCGCGCGTATGATAATCCAGCAGTAATAAACGCTGCATAATGAGCTTCTCCTGAAAGGGATATCCTCGGGGATTTTTAAAAATATTTCTTCGTAGTGCGCGGCTTGCCTGTCAGATTCTTCCGAAAGCCCCTGGCACATTAAAGTGCGAAGATGCGTAGAAGCGAGATATATGACAGAATCAAAAGCTTCCTGCGGAGCGTTTTTTATAACAACTTCGGCGAAACGCGCTATATCAAACGGTATTTGAGACGGCGAGCCGATAAACATATCGACAATCGCTTTATAATTTCCGATTTTTTCATAATAAGAAAGCGCGTCAATTTTAAATCCGTTTGTATTGCACCATGCTCCGGCGATTGTGTAAGTGTCGTGTTTTTGATCCTGTGTAAGAAGATTCTGCTTTGACGCTAAAAATTCCAGAAATAAAGGATGAATTAAAAACGCGTTTATATAACTGTCGATGCGGACGTACGCGTTTTGTTTTTCCAGCTCCGAAACAATGTTCACATCCGCTCCGGCTAAGAGCGCGATTAAATCGACAGACAGATGATCGATTAGAGAAAGGCGAACCAGAAAGTCCTGCAGACGCGCGGAAATCGTACACCAGATTTCAGTTTCCATAAAACGGAAAATATTTGTTTTCATCGCGTTACGCAGATACCCTTCGTAACCGGGAGCTTTTTTATACGAACGAGCGATGTAATTGAGCGCGAAAGCCCAGCCTTCGGTATCATCCATTATAGTGCGCAGACTGTCAGGCGCGAGAGAAATTCCCTGTTCGCGGAAATACTGAGCAAGCTCGCTTTCGGTAAACCGCAGAGCGTCTTCGCTTGCCTCGAATAATTTGTTATTGGAAGCAAGACTGGCGATATTGATGCGGGGAGTGGAACGGGAAATAAAAAAAACAGTTATAGCCACGGGAAGATTTCTGATAGTCTCATCAACAAATTTAATGACATCGGCATTTTCGATATAATGGCAGTCGTCAAAAACAAAAACCTTGCGTTTTTTATTGTCATAATCGCGCATCAAAACCAGATATTGTTTTATTTTTCCGGGCGTATCGGGAAAACCGAGTTTTTGAATAGACTCGGCAAATTCAACATTAATCTGCATCATGCTGTGGGAAAAATTTTCCCAAAAACGGGCGCCGACATTATCGCGCTCGGACATCTGAACCCAGACAGTTTTCGCGTCATACTCCTGCACAAAATCATGGACAGCGGTGGTCTTGCCGTAACCGGCGCCTGCGCAAACGGAAATTAGAGGATATTTCATCGCCTCTGTAAACAAATGGTTAAGCCTATTTCGCTTAAAGTGGAATGAACTGTTTAATTTACAAGAAGATTCCTGTATAACCGGCATTTTTCGCACAGCTCCATTACTAATAACTAAATTAGATATTGCTGTTATATCTAATTTTAAAAGACATAATAATAGATAATCTCTTATCAATATCGTAATTAATTAAGAATTATTTGTCAATTTTATGATTTTATTTTCTCCATATTTGTATAATTTTTATATGCAAATCTTATAATACTGCCTAATGGGATAATATACTTCCCTTCCAGTATAAAATAAGAGTATTGACATTAATAATTAACTATTATAAATTACTTAAAAAGAATGAAACAGGCAAGGAGAAAATAATGAAAAAAATCGCCGCAATTTTATCAATTTTGATGCTAACAGTTATTATTTTTACCGGATGCGCAAAGGATTCCGGCGGTCTTACCATTAAAAAAGGGGTTTTAATGGTCGGCATGGAAATAGGTTATCCCCCAATGGAATATATGTCTGACGACGGAGTTACTCCGATCGGTTTTGACGTGAGCATGGCAAAAGCAATCGCCGCTAAAATGGGACTGGAAGTTCAATTTGTGGACACAGCCTGGGACGGGATTTTCGCCGCTGTCGCTACAAGGAAATTCGACTGCATTATGTCTTCGGTAACAATAACCCCCGAAAGGCAAAACGCTTATAATTTCAGCAAACCGTACATACAAAACACTCTGGCGATTGTAATGCCGAAAAACTCGCCGATTAAAGTGCGCTCTCCGCAGGATTTAGCGGGGCTTGGCGTAGCGTATCAGGAAGAAACAACATCCGATCACTACATGGAAGAACTCGCGAAAAAAGGCTTAAAATTCACTCCTTATGAATACGATAAAGTCATGTATTGTTTTGACGAGCTGCGCTTAGGGCGTGTTGACGCGATCATCACAGACCTTCTTGTAGCTTATGAATATCTGGCGCGTTTTTCTGATTTCTTTGAAATTGTCTGGCAGGGCGGCGATGAAGAATTCGGCATTTGCATGAGAAAAGGAAACGACGCTCTTACGGAAGCAATTGACAAAGCGCTTGACGAGCTTTTCGAAGAAGGAACAATGCTGAACATATCGATGGATATTTTCGGAGGTCTTGACCTTGTATCCGCCGTTCGCCGTTAGCTGAAACTGATGGAGATTATCCAAAAAATAATAGCTTGGATGCCTCAGCTTCTACTGGGCGCGAGAGTTACAATAGCGCTTACGGTATTGTCTGTAAGCGCCGGTTTGATCTTAAGCCTCTTTCTCGCCCTGGGGAAGATGTCAAAAAATATAATCATAAACAAATTATCAAGCGCGTATGTTTTCTTCTTTCGCGGCACTCCGCTTTTAATGCAGCTCTTCTTTGTTTATTACGCGCTCCCGATGGTTATTCCCGCGCTTACAATCAACGACAGATTTCTTGCCGCCTTCATCGCCTATTCAATGAACGCCGCCGCTTACTGCGCGGAAATAATCAGAGCGGCGATTCAAAGCATTGATAAGGGGCAGTTTGAAGCGTCCCGCGCTCTTGGTTTATCATACGGTCAGACAATGAGGCTTGTAATCATTCCTCAGTCGATAAGAAGGCTCATTCCTCCCGTAGGAAATGAATTTATAATGATGTTGAAAGACGCGTCTTTAGTATCGATGATAGCGTTAGTTGACATCACAAAGGCAATGAGAAATATCGAAGGTTCAACTCAGTCGGCTCTTGTTTACATTCCGGCGATGATTCTTTATTTAATTATAACAGCGGTTTTTACTTTTATTTTTAACAAGCTGGAAAAAAAATATTCCGTATACGAGTAACGCTATGTCGATGATTAAAACCGAAGGATTATTTAAAACTTTTCACGGCAGCCGCAGCCGCGGTCCTTTAGAAGTTTTAAAAAACGTTTCTTTAACTGTCGAACAGAGCGAAGTTGTCTGCATAATCGGACCCTCAGGCGCCGGAAAATCGACATACCTTCGCACGCTTAACAGGCTTGAAACTATCGACGAGGGAAAAATTTATATCGAGGACAATCTGCTTTTTGACTGCCATAAAGGAGCGAACAGCGTCAAGATGCATAACGATGAACGCAATAAAATTTTACTGGAAGTCGGGATGGTTTTTCAAAGATTCAATCTCTTCCCTCACAAAACAGCTCTGGAAAACGTAATGCTGGCTCCTATGCATGTCCGTAAACTTTCCGCCGAAGCGGCGCGCGAAAGATCAAAAACAATTCTAAACCGCGTGGGATTAAGCGATAAATTTAACGTCTATCCTTCGCAGTTATCAGGCGGTCAGCAGCAGAGGGTGGCTATTGCCCGCGCGCTTGCTATGGAACCGAAAATCATGCTTTTTGACGAGCCGACTTCCTCGCTAGACCCTGAACTTGTCGGCGAAGTGTTAGCTGTCATGAGGCAGTTAGCCGGCGCCGGAATGACTATGCTCGTAGTAAGCCACGAGATGGGTTTCGCGCGTGAAGTTGCCAACAGGGTTGTTTTCATGTTTGAAGGCTCAATTCTGGAAAGCGGCTCTCCCGAACAAATTTTCACAAATCCCAAAAACGACCGCACAAGGCAATTCTTGCAAAGCGTACTATAAATTAATTTTTTAGTTTAGCGAGTATTTTTTGCCAGTTTTCTTTGGTTCGTTTCCGCAGAATCATGTTGTTAATTTTCCACCATCTTTTTTGAATTATAAGTTCCCAGACAGGAGTTATGCGGCTGCCGTATTCTTCGGCGTAATCAACAGCGGCGCTTCTGTAAAGAGTTATCAGTTTTTTTGTTAATTCCTGAATAGACCATGAACGCGCGTGAATCTTCGCTTCCTGAGATTTTTTTTGGCGAAGAAGCGGATCATCAAGAAGTTCAATCACTCTTCCCGCGAACTCGTCTTCGTCATTTTTAACCATGAATCCGCCGTTATCCCCTCCCATGACGTTTAACGTACCCATCGCGCCGATTGCGACAACAGGAGTGCCGGAAAGCATCGCTTCCAGCGTTACAAGCCCTTGGGTATCGGTCAATGAGGGGAACATAAAAACTTCGGAAATTGAATAAATTAATGCAAGAGACTTACGGGAAAAATAACCGGGAAAAACGCAATGGGCGCTGATGCCCAGCCTGTCCGCTTCTTCCCGGTAAAAATCAAGATCGGGGCCGTTACCCGCAATTAATAGAATCGCTTCAGGATGTTTCTCGCGGATATACGGCAGTATATTTAAAAGAAATCCGATATTTTTTTCTTTTCCGACTCTGCCGGCAAAAAGCAATATTCTTTTATTAACAAGCTGAGGATAATGCTCTTCTAAACTTTTACGATATTCAATTATTTCTGTATCATCATGTTCAAAAAAATTTATATCGATTCCCGTCGGAAGCATAAATGGAATAATATCCATTTTATAATTATTAACAATTTCTTCGATCTGCGGAGTAGGAACAATAACGCGATACGCTCTTCTTAAAACATTTGCTATTATTTTTCTGATAATAAATTTTACAAACCAAACAGGAAGGAAAGGAAAATAATGCGGTCCGTATTCTTCCCACATTGTATGTAGCGTATAAATTACCGGCAAGTTATGAGTACGCCCGTATAAAAATCCGAATTCAGCGATAAACATTTCGGTATTAATATGAATGATATCCGGATTAAAAGCGTCTACTTGCTTAAATACCCAATTTATTTTATTTAATTTCGCGACTCTGTCTTCTTTGGAAACATTATTCGGCAAAGACGGAACTCTGATCATCTGAATCGCGCTCTCGGTAACCAATTCTTTTTGAAGCGAAATTGAATTGCTTGCATCGTCAGGATAAGACGAGCAAACGATTAAAACATCATGTCCTTCATTAATTAAAGCGCGGGAAAATGAATCAACCGAAACAGTTACGCCGTTAACGCGCGGCCAGTAAGCGTCTGTAAACATGGCTATCTTCATATTTACAGTTATTGAATATTTTTAGAAAATAATCAATATTTAAACAGATACGTTATGGAAAAAAACATTGATAAATTCGAAATAGCCGCTTGTTTATTGGAAAAACTGCAAAAAAGAAATATCAGCGAAGCCACCGAAATTCAATGTAAAATTTTTCCGCGCCTTACAGCGGGAGAAAATGTTTTTTTTGCTTCAGCGACAGGAACCGGAAAAACTTTCGCGTATCTTCTGCCGATTTTAAGCAAGCTGATAAATCAATCATCAGAATTTATAAATAAACCGTCATTGCTGATAATCGCGCCTACATTGGAATTATGCACGCAGATAAACAGCGAGCTCGAATTTCTTCTTGCGGATACGCAGATAAAATCATCATTGATAATCGGAAGCGCCGATATGGAGCGTCAGATTAATAATCTTAAAAAAACTAAACCTGATATAATTGTTGGTAATCCGTCAAGACTTCTGGTTCTGGCGAATAAAGGAATATTAAAACTTTATCCCCGATTTCTTGTGTTAGACGAAGCAGACCGTCTTGTAAGCGATGAAATGTTAAACGACATGAGCGATCTATGCGGACTAATAAAACGCAATGTAAAAAAAGCGGATATTAACATGAACATCGCCGCGTGTTCCGCGACAATGAATAAAAAAAACAGAGAAAAACTTTTACAGATTGTTATGCCAAAATCAAATACCGGCGGTATTCAATACATTGAGTCCGAAGAAAATGAAATTTTACGCGATAAAATCGTGCATTGGGCAATCTTCAGCGAGAAACGCCGCAAAGATCAAACTTTGCGTTCTTTATTAGCTGCAATTAAAACAAGTAAATCCAAAAAGAAAAAAATAAAATCTAAGGTTCTGATTTTTACAAGCAAAAATGATGAAGCTGCTTTTGTTCTCGGGAAACTCCAATATCATCATGTGCCTTGCGCGGGGCTTTTCGGGAAAGCGGGAAAAAAAGCCGTCTCCGGCGAGCAGCGGCGCGAATCGCTTGAGTTATTCCGCGATGGAAGCATCGAAGCGCTTGTTTCAACAGATCTCGCGGCGCGCGGTCTTGACATTCCCGGCATAACGCACGTTATTTCACTTGACGTTCCATCGGACAGCGAAGTCTACATTCACCGCTGCGGACGCACAGCGCGCGCCGGAAAACGCGGCATTATGGTCACAATCGGCGACGAAACTCAAATGCGCCTGTTAGCCGCAATGGAAAAGAAATTAAAAATCAGAGTGCAGCCGAAAGAACTGCGTTACGGTGAAATTGTTGCGCCTGAACTGTAGCGTTATGGCAGCAGCTAAGACGCAAATATCTCCTAAACAAACATGACATCAAATTGACGGCAAACCATTTGCGCTGCCTGACGTCCTGTAAATACTGCTACAGGTAATCCTCCCGGAGACATAATCCTTTGCCCCGCGAAATACAATCCCTTAGTGTTTTTACATTCACCGGAATACTGCTTCATTTTATCTCCCGCTGCGCAGATGCTCATCCATGATCCGTGATACGCGCCTGTATAACGTTCGTATGTTAACGGAGTTGCAATATCAATTACTTCGATTTTTCCTTCGGTATGAGGAAATTTTTTGTAAATTGCTTTGCTTATTTGTTCCGCCAGATTTTGTTTTTCTTTTTCATATGTGCCGTCATCTTTCGCTTTTTTCCAAAAATCATACGTATCGTCCAAGAGCCCCGTTGTAAGAGATGTGCATCCTTCAGGCGCGTATCCTTTGTAATTTACATAATTGTAAAAACCGAGTTCTGATACTTTTATACCGGCATAAATTATCGGCTCATCAAGAATCCATACAGGTAAAGGCGACGGTAAAATCTTTTCTTTGATTCCAACGCAAATAAATGTACAAACAGCAGGCTTTGTGTTTTCACAAATTTCTGTCAGCCAGCTTTCGTTTAACGGAGTATCGAATAATTGCCGGGAAGCGGCTATTGTTTCTTGCGTTACAATCACAGCATCGGCATCAAGTATTTTTCCGTCAAGCAGGACTCCGGTAACAGCTCCATTTTCTATTTTTACTTTATTCACTTTAGTATTTAATAAAACACTGCCGCCTAAATCTTTAAATCTTTTTAACATTCGCTCTGTCATAGGTAAAGAACCGCCTTCGGGATAACCGCCGTCTCCGATATTAAGCGACGCCATTGTTGCAATAAAACTTCCTGCCGAATATTTTTCTGTCAGTATAAGAAATAAACGCCTGATACCCGGATGTTTAAACCGATTTGCATAATCTTTACTGGAAATTTTATTTAGTTTTCCAAATTTTATAAAAGCGGGCATCATTTTAAAAAGAGAGATTAAATTAAATCGTTTTGGATTCTGTGATTTTACTCCTTTTATATCGTAAACAGGCATTTCCATCTTTGAAATTGTTTTTACATCGTCAGCGAAACGGCGCAGCTGTTTTATATCATCAGGTGAAATTTCGCTAAGATGATTTACAGTTTTATTAATGTCCCGGTAAAAACTTATAATCTGTCCGTCATGTTCTACAGAATAGAATATTTCGTTTAACAGAACGTTAACATTATCACCTAACGCGCCTGTATCTTTCCATACTTGATAAAGCTCTGTTTTAGGACATGATCCTGTAACCCAGTGAACAGCTCCCTCAAACAAATATCCTTTGCGCTTCCAACTGGTGCACATTCCACCAGCGATATTGTGCTGTTCGATTAATGTTACGTCAAAACCGCTTCTTTTTGCGTATATTGCGGCTGAAAGCCCTGCAATCCCTGCGCCTACTACAATAATTTTTTTCATTTTTTCTCCAATAATTTTTTTTATGAAAATAATTAACTATTCATTATTGCGAATAATATCTACAATCCATTCACTGTCGGGTATCGGAATACCCGGCGATAATGCGATTTGTTCCGCTATACCTTGTATCGCTCCCGAAAATGCCAAAGATAACGCAGCAGGATCGCCTTTTTTTATTTCACCTTTTTTCTGTCCCTGTTTAATTTTTTTAATAGTATTTTTGTAATCAATATTTGCCATTATTTTTTTTACCGATTCCGGCACATTATCATTTTTTTGCGCTTGACCTGCCAAAACAAACATCTTAGAAACGATGGGGTCATTTTTCAAATAATAAAAAATGTACTTTGCCGCTATTTTAAAATATTCCAGTCCGTCACACTTAATGCCGGTAAGAGCCATTTGTCTACCTTCCATTGCTGTTTTTACTAATTCCTCATATAATTTTTCTTTTGTTTCAAAGTAGTGAAACAACAACCCTTCGCTCATGCCTACGGCATTTGCAATATCTTGAGTTTTTGCGGCTGCATAACCTTTATGTATGAAAATATCAAGCGCAGCAATTAATATTTCCTGCCGCCGTTTTTCCCGTTGTTCTAATCTAGTCAAACATTGAGCCTCCACTCATTGAGTATGTACTTAATATAATGTTAAATTTTTATTTTGTCAAGAGTTTAAAAAATTTTTTAATTTGAATTTAAACTTCTGCATTCAAGATAAAATCTTTTCTCTATTGAATGTCCCATGGAAAAACTTTTTCGCGGCAGCGGACCTAAGCGGGCTACTGTTTCAAAGAGACCGGATTTTTGAACAGGCGGCAGCAGAATGCCTGCGGTTTGCCTGTCGTTTGAAACCGCTGATAAACGGAAAAGTTCCGCTTCATCGTGGATATAATCAATTAAGAGCGGGTTATCTTTCGCGTACTCGTCAAGCAGCGGCTGAAGACAAGCAGTGGCTATACCTTCGGCTGATGTCTCGATTAGCGCATAACGTCCTTCACAGATGATTCCAAATTTATTGCCTTTGCGCAGAGAGCTGCGCTGCTCTTTGCAAAGATACGAAAGTTCCTGTATGTTTTCAACCGGCTTAAAGGAAAAATCCGGCAGACGCGAAAGCAGCGATATTAATTTATCGTAATCGATATCAAAAACAAGCCTGTGTATCGGCTCAAATTCAATCGCCGTGTCGTAAATATTTTCGATTTCAACTAACGCGTACCGGCAAGGGTGTGATTCATCAGCTCCCTTTGCTTTAAGTTCGTTCCAGATTTCTTTTGCAGTCGCAAGCGAATGATTCCCGTCACCGACAGCAAAGAGGAATGGATTTCCGGCGCCCGCGTTTATACCATTGTACCGGCTGACAGAACGGTTAAATAACTCTTCAAGTTTTTCAACGATCAATGAAACCGCCGTGCTTGGCTGTCCGTTTGTTTCAGGTTCCACAAACCAGCTTGAGATACTGCCGGAGTCCATAATTAAAGGGGTGTTGTAAACGGGCGCGGAATTTTTTACCATTTCACCTAACGCAGGAAGAAAAGCGTCTTTTTCATCATCAATGAGAAGCAGAACATGCGGCAGTTCAAGCGAAGCGCCGCGGCGAATATCCATTCGTGGAGGCAGACGTTCCGGTACTGTTCCCTCGGTACAGCGGATTAAAGGACGAGCTTCCTGCTGCCATTCGTATTTTTCCAGATCGACAGCGGCGATTAGACCTCGGCGCTTTTTCTGAAAGGGAGTGTCTCTCTCGATATAAATAAATCCCTGCTTCGGCTTTGCAAAAACATTATTTTGTAAATAATTTTTCATTGTTGAATGAATTTTTTTTATTCTTTGTGCGGCATCATCATCATTAAGAAACACTTCAGGAAAAATAAGATTTAATGTTGACGGCTCTTCGGAAATTATATCTTTAGCTTTTTGCCAGTAATCTCTATCCTGCGTAAATTGATCGCAGGCAATCACAGGCCATTTTGTCATGAAATTATTTCGCGGCAGTAATATCGAAGGAATTTCAATTCCAAGTTCGTGAAATTTTTGTTTATAATTCATGATGTCAGTTTAGCGGAAATTTAAAATGATGTCAGCCGATTTTAATATTTGCAGCTTACATTTTAATATAATTATGTTATAATTCTCTCATGACAGAAAACCAGCAATTAATAGAAATGTTTAAACGGCTGCGCGTCACTGATGTTCGTGACGGTATGGATTGGATGGGGTATCATCACTACGGTTCGGTCGATCACAGGATTCGTCCGCTCTTTCGTCCCGAGACAAGCGTTATCGGCATAGCCAGAACGGCGCGTTATGTGCCATATGAAGGACCTGTTCCCGCTCTTCCGCCCGAAAAGTACCGCGAGTGGGTGAATATGTATTACAACGAAATTTGCAGCGATCCGTGGAACAAAGACATTCAACCGGGCGACTTTATCTGTCTTGATGTCGCGCACATCGACGTCGGTCTTTTAGGTTCCAATAATACGCTGCATTGCAAAAAAGCGGGCGCGGTCGGCTTCATGACAAACGGCGGCGGAATCCGCGACACAGACGAAGTAATTTTACAAAAGATTCATGTGTGGTCATATTTTATTTCTCAGCCGATGGATCAGGCGCGGATTCGTTTTATCGAAAAAGATATACCGATAGCGATTGGCGGCGTTGCAATTTATCCGGGCGATGTTATCGTCGCTGACGGCGACGGCGTGATTGTTGTTCCGCGCAAAGTTGCAAAAGATGTCGCTTCTTACGCATGGCAGGAAGCAAGCGCCGATAAAAAAAGCCGCAAGCAGCTTTATATCGATTTGGGTATGGAGCTTGACAGCACCGTTGAATAATTTGGAATGGAAGATAAGATAGGGGATATTGTAGATGTTAGTTGAAAGAATTCCGTTTAAAAATTTAATTTTCGTCAGGCTCAATCCCGGTGATGATCTTCTTGACTCTTTAGAAAAAGCGGCGAAGGATCATAAAATAAAAAACGCGGTGATACTCTGCGGGATTGGGTCGGCGAGAAGCCATCATTTTCATGTTGTAGGCACGCGGGAAAATCCGCCGAGAAATGATTTTGTCAAAGATGAAAAAGCGTCCGACATTGCCGGAATCAGCGGTTACATCATTGAGGGCAGGGTTCACGCGCATATTGTTCATTCGGACACTGACAATGCTTTCGGCGGACATCTGCATCAAGGAGTGGAAACTTTAACTTTCGCGATCATCACGTTAGCTGAAGTTGATTATGACTTTACAGGATTTGACACAATCGGCGATATCGAAGAATTAAGAAAAAACATTAATATATGAAACAATTTATAATATCAGTTTTATTACTAATATTAATAGTATCAATCGATCTGCAGGCGCAAACAAGAAGGCAGGCAAATGTTCTGCCGCTTAACAATGGATGGTATCAATACGATTTTTCCCGCACATTCAAAAGCGTCGAGGATGAACATAATTTTTATATCAGCACCGGTATGCGAATGACACAGGAGCTGACTTGGAAATATACAGGCGTCATCGCGTTTTATGAAAACGGAATTCTTTTCGATCCTGTTACGGGAATTGAGCTTTTAATAAATAAAGAAGGACAAATAAGCTGCGCGTCAAATTATTCAATAAGAGGAACTGTAAACAGGAACGGCGGTTTTTCATGGAGCGGTCTTGTCGAAGAACACGGAAGATTAAACAGCGTTTTCGTAAAAGGAACGTTATCTGCAATTCCGATAACAGCCAGAGGCGGAAAAGAATTTGACGGAGTGTATCACCTAACGGACACGGGAACCGGGAGACAGCAGCTTGCCAGAATAAGCGGCGGATTTTATACATGGACATATATTGATAATATGGAAGCAGGTTTCACGCCTTGGCCCACATTGATAAAAACTGACGGAACTTTTTCTTTCAGCATGGATTTAACTACTTATATCGATATTGCAAGTTTTCAGAGTACAAATTTTACAACAGGTTTTTTAACACAAGGAAAAGTAATTCCCGGGCAGGGAATCTCGATAGAAGAAATTTCACGGACAGCAGGGCTCGGCAATGACACAGCAGGACCGCCTCAAATTTATTCCGGAATGATAATAAGAGCGGGACAATTTCCGAATGAAGCGATCCCTGATAGTATAGAAACTAACATACAAAAAGGACGATCTTCTTCACGAACGAATCCTGTTCCAAACCGCGTCTCATATCCTTCGTGGTATATTGATCTGCCGAGAAAAACCGGTTTTCTTTACGCGGCGGGCGAAAAAATTTTTGAAGTAAGCGAAACCGCGTTCACAATGGCGGAAGCCGCCGCTGCGGCAGACCTCGCAGATCAGATAATAACGCGGATTATCAGCGAAGCGACAGACATTTCAGCTAACACAGCTCAAACAATCGATGATAAAATCCGCGCTGAAGCTCTTCATCGGTTAAACTATAAAATAATAAATCGTCATTATAACAATAATACAAAGACCGCGTTTGTTTTGATAGAAATGAAAATAGAGTAGTTAATACATTCATTTTTATGTTACAATAAATTATGCAGATTCAACGGCAGTCGCTGTCGCAGCAGCAAAATTTTAAAATGAGTCCTCAGATGCTTCAGTCGATTAAATTGATGGAACTGCCGATAACAGAACTGCGCGAAAGAATTGAAGAAGAACTTGAACGAAACCCCGCGCTGGAATTAATCGAAGATAAAAGCGTAATTCCTCTTAATGAAACTAACGTAAACCGCAGTGATAGATATGATTTTTTTGAAACCACTTCCGATCCCGGACGTCGCGGACAGCAGGCATCTGACGAACATCAAAAATTTATCGAAGGAGCATTAACCCGCCCGGAAACCTTGCAGGAGCATCTATTGCGCCAGCTTCAGCTTGAACCTGTCGAAAACGATTTACGGATGTTAGCCGAAACTTTAATTCAAAATCTTGATGATGACGGCTTTCATAAAGAAAAACCTGAAACGCTTTTTACAAATACAAACGAAACAATAATGAAAAAAGCGATAAAACTGGTTCAAAACCTTGACCCTGCCGGCTGCTGCGCGTCTGACTACCGCGAATCCCTGACAGCGCAGCTTACAATGTCACCTAACAGAAATTCATCGCCTATCCGCTTCTGCGCCGAAGAAAACAATACTTCAGAAATTTCATTGATCGAAAAAATACTTGATAACCTTGAACTGCTCGACCGCGGAAAATATTCATCCTTAGCAAAGATGATCGATCTTGACGAAGAAGACACAGAGTTGATCTGCGAGTATATAAAAACATTTTCGCCTTTCCCGGGACGCGCATTCGCTTCAAGTCTTGAGCAGGGGCGTTATGTTGTGCCGGATATAAAAGTCGTAAGAGACGGTGATGAGTTTACCATCAATCTGAATGACGAAGCTTTTCCTGTTCTGGGCATCAATTCAAATTTTGAAAAATTTTCCGATTCCGCTGACAAAGCGGCGCGTGAATTCGCGAAGGAAAATATTAAAGAAGCCCGGCTTTTCATCGGTCATTTAAGCCAGCGAAGCCAGACATTAATCCGCGTAGCGAACGCAATTTTGGAGTTTCAAAGATCGTTTTTTATCAATGGTCCAAAGTATCTGGCTCCTCTTACGCTCGGCGATATCGCGAAAGAATTAAAAATCCACGAGACTACGGTTTCCCGCACGGCAAACGGAAAATACATGCAGACAGAATGGGGAATTTATGAAATACGTTATTTCTTTACCAATTCGATCAGCGGCACAGGCTCCGGCGGTTCGCGGTTTTCAAAAGAAAGCGTAAAAGAAATCATAAAAGAGATAATAAACGCCGAAAACCGGCTTTTGTCTGATCAAGACATATCCGAACTTTTATCTCAAAAGGGAATTGCGCTGGCACGCAGAACTGTGGCAAAATATAGGAATGAACTGGATATGGGTTCGTCATACAACCGAAGATTATCCGGTCAGTAATTATTCAGGAGGCAAAAATGAACTTGGAAATTAAAGCAGTACATTTTACGCTGCACGATGACGCGAAAGAGTATTTAAATAAAAAGATTGAGAGGCTGCGCAACGCCGAAAACATGATTGTTGATTTATTAATTACAATAAAAAAAGAAAAAGATTTTGACGCCGAAGCAACGGTAAATTTCCGCTGGGGTGTTTCGGTGCATGTTAAAGAAACTGATTTTGATCTGACTAAAGCGATAGACGTAATGATCGACAAGCTGGAAGCGAAGATCACAAAAGAAAAAGAAAAAGTAAAAGAAAAAAGATAGGCTTTGTATAATATGAAAAAAAACTCCTCAAACTTTCCAAAAGAAAGCCGTTATCCGAACGAAAACTGTTATGCGAAACGTCTGGAAAAAATATACAACTGGATGGCAGAGGAGAATTTATCTCTTATCATGCTGGAAGATAATGAGTCAAGGCGCGATCAGAATATCCGCTGGCTCACGGGTCACCCCGGAGACGCTTTTCTTTTCCTCGCTTCCGATCCGTCAAGTCCTCAGAAAGGCAGCGCGATCCTATCGGCATGGGATGTCAATCTTGCGAAATTATTCGCATCAGGGTCTCCTGTCATCGTTCTCTCTTACAATGATTTAGACAGAAAACCGAGTAAGGCGATTGCCGCCGCCGCGAAAAAACTTAACATTCCATCGGGCGTAAAAATCGAGATACCGTCTGTCACTCCGTATCCTGTCTTTCTTGATTATGTCGGCGAATTATCAGACTTCGATATTATCTGCCGCGAAAAAGGCGCCGACGCGGAAATAAAAAAATTACGCGCTGTTAAGGACGAAGATGAAATCGCGATTATAAAAAAAGCCGCCGGCATCACAAATGATTTAATTGATTCGCTGGAAAAAAATGTCCGCTGCGGAAAAATAAAAACAGAAGCGGACGCGGCATTGTTCATAGAAAATGAATCCCGCAGATGCGGCTGCGAAGGAACAAGTTTTACAACGCTCGCCGCGGGACCTGACAGAAGTTACGCGATACACGCGTTTCCTTCATGGACATCAGGTCAGTTCGGCACAAAGGGATTATCGATACTGGACTTTGGAGTAAAATTCGGCGGGTACTGCACAGATGTCACTCTCACGTTTACGCGCGATTTAGATCCAAAGCAGGAAAAACTTGTCAGTATGGTAGAAAAAGCGGCGAAAACCGCAACGCAGATGGCGCAGAAAGGAACGCCGGCAAGAGAAATCGCAGCGGCGGTAGACGCGCTCTTCGCAAAATCAAAAAAGAAAATGCCGCACGGTCTCGGACACGGCATCGGGCTTCAGGAGCATGAGTATCCTGTGATTAGAAATTCGAGCGAAAATGAGTGGGGGCTTGAACCGGGAATGATCTTTACAATCGAGCCGGGACTTTACGATCATCTGCTAGGCGGCTGCCGTCTTGAAAACGATATATTGATAACCGGCGACAGTTATGAAATTCTTACAAACGCAAGAATTATCAGACTCTAGGCTATTCATAAAAAATACAGTATTCTTACATCATGAAGATTTGGGTAAAATTTTTAATCGGCGCTGCGCTCGGAATAACAATTGGTTTTTTGCTTCCAGACAACGAAAGAATTTTTTCAGCTCTTGTTTGGCTGGAGAAACTTGCTTTAGGAATCGGGCGTTACGCGGTCGCTCCTGTTATTGTGTTTGCTCTTACTATCGCGGTTTACGAACTGCGCATGGATGAACAATTCTGGCAGTTGATGTTAAAAAATTTTCTTTTAATTATCGCCGTTTCTGTATTCGTGATTTTTTCCGGTATTGTGGTAACAATGTTTTTTTCGCCGGACAGAATACCGATAGAAACAGTCGGGCAGCAGGAAATTTTAAAAATCAGCGTAGCGGAAAGCGTTCTGGAATTATTTCCTTCTAACATGTTTAACATACTCGCCAAAGATGGAATATATCTTTTCCCGTTCTGCGTGTTCGCGTTTTTTATCGGCATGGGATTAAACTACGACAGAACTTATTCTAAGCCTGTCATCTCTCTTTTGGATTCTCTTTCGCGGATTTTTTATCACATCGCGTCTTTCTTTTCGGAGATACTCGGATTTATATTGATATTTCTCGCCGCGTTTTGGGCAGTCCGTTTTAACGCGCTGCTGCAGGCAAGAGTTTACAAAGATTTAATAATAATGCTTGGAGTATTCGGCATTGTTCTTTGCTTCGGCATCCTTCCGCTGTTCATGTATTTTTTAAAACCAAAAGCAAATCCTTGGAAAGTTCTTTACGGTTATTTAGGTCCTGCTGTCGCGGCGTTTTTTTCCGGCGACGTAAATTTTTCGATACCGGTTCTTCTGCGGCATTCAAAAGAAAACTTCGGAGTTAAACGGCGTTCCGGCGCTTTATCAATTTCGCTTTTCGCGACATTTTGCAGATGCGGAAGCGCAGTCGCGGCGGCAGCGGCATTCATCGTTATCATAAAATCGTATTCATATTTAAGGATAGGCACATTTGATTTATTTACGATCGGTTTATATACTTTTTTAATTTCGTTTGTACTCGCGCGTAACCCCGGCGACGGAGCTTACATTGCGTTAGCCGCGCTTTGTTTTTATTACGGCAGCGGCGAGTATCAGGCGGCATACCTTATCATGAAACCCATCGCGTTTTTTCTTATCGCGATCGGCACATTCATCGACGTTATGCTAAACGCTTTCGGTACTTATGTACTCGCGCAGACTAACGGTTATATCGAGGAAAAAAATCTTGTGCATTTCATATAGATGAATATATTATCACAAGGCATCGATATTCTTTGTAAAGACGCGGCGGTTGAATCGTTGATAACGCCGGACAAAGAAAATATTATTGTTAAAATCACAAACTATATAAACGAGATAGAGCTGTTTAATTCCGCGTATGGACTGGTTAGCGTAAACAATACAAATGAACTAGTAATAAAACATATATTAGATTCACTCGCGCCGCTGGGAATAATTTACAGGAAATTAATAGAAGAAACTTCCGCAAAGACGCAGAGGAAAGAAAAAGAAAAATACTTTATTGCTGACGCGGGTTCGGGCGCGGGGCTGCCGGGAATCCCTCTGTCGATTGTTATACAAAACTGCGATTTTACTTTAATAGAACGCATGGGAAGACGCGCCGGTTTTTTATTTAACACAAAGGCGGCGCTCTTTCTTTCTAACGTAAATGTCGAAGAAAACGATCTTGAAAAAATCGCCGCAAAAAAAAACAATCCCGCGCTTTTTGATTTAATTACTTTTCGCGCTTTCAAACCGCTGGAACCAAAGTTATTAAAAACGCTGTTTAAAATTTGCGCGCCCGGCGGAATTATCGCCGCTTACAAAGGCAGACGCGAAAAAATTGAAGAAGAGATGCGGGATATAATGGTTAATTGGGAAGCTATACCCTATACAGTGCCCTTCCTTGACGAAAATCGTCACTTGCTGGTGATTAGAAATGACCCCAAGTAAAAAAAATATAGTATACATTTCAATTTAGGAACAGATTTATTTTGCCGATAATCACTTGAGGGACTATTTTGGGATATAAAAACGCGTCTTCGACTTATAAAGAGACAAAAGTAAAAACAGCAGGACAAGGTCAGCTTATAGTCATGCTGTACGATGAAGCAGTAAAGCAGCTTACAAAAGCCATTGAGTTATTGGAATTAAATAAAACCGATAAAAAAGACCCGGGCAGGATCGAACAAATCAGTAAATCGATCATGAAAACCGAAGAAATCATTACAGAATTAACAATCTCTTTGAATTTTGATCAAGGCGGAGATATTTCAAAAAATCTTTTTTCACTTTATACATGGTTTAACAGAGAACTTGTAGAAGCGAATATCAATCAGGATATAAAAAGAATTACGATGGTAAAAGATTTAGTTATCGATTTAAGAAACACATGGAGTAAAGTCGCAAGTCAGGGTCCTGTTGAGCAGCCGGGTGAATCTGTAGGACTGAACATAGCGGGTTAGAATAAAAATATAAATTGGGAGGAATTATGACAACTGTATTAAATGAAACGAATATTACGGAATCAGATATCGATTCTGCGGAACTGGCTCAGAGAGTAGCTGTTTTAAAACGTTTTAAAATATTGCTTACTCAGCAAAGAGATCGATTCCGTAATTATCTTAATCTCCTTGATAAACAGCAGAATGTGATTGAATCAGGCAGCGCCGATGAGCTTTTATCTTATGTGGAACTCGAAGAAAAAATCGTCGCGGACATTTTCTCTATTCAGAAAGTAATCGATCCATTGGAAGAGATGTACTATTCTCTGATTCCCGCACGCGCGGATTCATTCAATGATGATGTGCCGGATTTAAAAGCATCGCTGGAAAAATTAAAAGGCGAGGCTGTTATCCGTTCAACAAAAAATAAAGAATTATTATCCAAGCGAATGCTTGAACTTCGCTCCGAAATAAAATCGCTTCGAAACAATCCGTATTCGACAGGAAGAACCGCATACAGCGAATCAAACAAAGCGTCTCTTATTGATTTACAGGGATAGATTTTACATCAAAGAATTTGATCCGGTAAAAATCAATTTCCGGTTTTTTCCCATACTTCTCCGTTGCCGGAAAAAGAATTCTCAGAATCGATCTTATAAGTGACCGATCGTCCTTCAAGAATAATCGTCAGGTTACCGTTTGCTGATTGATAGGAGCCTGAATATACTCTGCCGTTTCTGATAAAACCCGCGACGCCGTAACCCGCGCTGCCGGAAAAATTAATGATTCTCGCGTCAGCGGTATTTGATTTAGATAGTCTGTAGCTGCCCGGTTTAAACTCATTTATAAATGTGTCAAAAAAACTTCCAAGTCCGCCGTTCTGCTGATTTGTGAAAACCGTATTATTCTGCGAAAAAACAGCTCCTCTCTCCAATAAAAAATCGCTGATTTGTACATTCTGATTTAATAACGCATAACTTAACGGAGTATTGCCGCTTTTATCGCGCGCATTAATCACCGCTCCTTTTTCGACAAGCAGTTTAACAAGCTCAAAATTATTATTTTTTGACGCATGCAAAAGAGAAGTCATGCCGTCGGCATAATTACGCGCAAGCGGATAATGATAATTAACATCAGCTCCCTCATTAATAAAACGATGCGCAAAATCATATCTTTGTTTTTCCATTGCCAATAAAAGAATCTCGCCGTTTGCCCGCGCTCCGTTACTCAAAATAAAATTAATTACAAAGTCCGGCTGGTTTCTGCCGATTGCAGTATACAAATCAAAAGCGCTCGGACGCACATTATGCTTTTGTAATAAATTTAAAACCTGCAGCGAAGTATCTCCGTGCGAATATGTAAGAGCAAAATTCATTATTAAAGGTTTTTCAGCCGCCGGAACTTTTTTTATATTATCATTAATTAATTTTTCTGCGGCAGGATAATCATTTTTACTCAGCGCGTTTACAAGATCCCATTTATAATCATTAGCGGATAACGAACACACGATAAAAAATAAAACAATGATTAACGGCGTTTTCAATATCCCCTCCCATATTGAAAAAGTTCTGATTAATTTTAAGTTGATAATTGAATACTGTCAACAAAAGTTGTTATGTGGGCGATACTGGATTCGAACCGGTGACTCCTGCCGTGTGAAGGCAGTACTCTAACCACTGAGTTAATCGCCCAATTATGCTTAGCGTTATTCAGTTTTTAAAGCGTCATCAAAGGCGATGTCTGACGGAGAGAAGTTAATATTTTTGACAAACTCAAACGCTTCTTTCGCGCCGATTTCTCTGTTCATGCCGGAGTCTTCCCATTCTACGGAGAGCGGTCCTTTGTAGTTAATAGAGTTGAGTTCGCGGATGATGTTTTCGAAGTCGACATCGCCGTGACCGAGCGAGCGGAAGTTCCAGCCGCGGCGGACATCGCCGAATGTGAGGAAAGAGCCGAGAATACCGGCTTTGCCGTCGAGGTTTACCGCGGTGTCTTTCATGTGAACATGAAAAATCTTCGATGCGAAGTCGCGGATAAAAAGACACGGATTAACACCCTGCCAGATTAAATGAGAAGGATCAAAATTAAAACCGAGCGTTTTGCGGCTCTTGAATTCTTTAAGGAGACGTTCGGCTGTGTAGTAATCAAACGCGATTTCTGTAGGATGAACTTCCAATGCGAATCTTACGCCGCACTTGTCGAACTCGTCAAAAATCGGCGACCAGAGTTTAATAATCTGAGCGTATGCGTCAGTGACCATCTGCTCGGTGGTTTGCGGGAACGAATACCAGTAAGCCCAAATCGGGCTTCCCATGAAACCGGTAACAATTTTAACGCCCATGTTTTTAGCGGCAGCGGCGGCGTACTTCATTTCACCAACCGCCCATTTGCGAATTTCTTCCGGTTTCCCGGCAAGAGCCGCGGGAGCAAACCCGTTAAGACGCGGGTCCCAATTATCGCCGATACACTGCCCAATTAAATGAGTGCCGATAGCCCAAACTTTCAAATTATGAGCTTTTAAAATATTTTTGCGTTCTTCAACATATTTTGTATCTGTCGCAGCTTTTTTAAGATCGAGATGATCGCCCCAGCAGGCTATTTCGATCCCTTCATAGCCAAACGATTTTGCTTTGTCGCAAAATTTTTCAAAAGGTAAATCCGCCCACTGTCCGGAAAAAATAGTAATTGGTCTTGTCATTCATTCCTCCTAAGGAAAATCATTTGAAATGATAATATAAAAAAAAATAATTATCAAGTACACTCGATAATTTAAAAATTTATCCGCTATAAATGACTATCTGTTCCTTCGTATAAGAATCAGTCTGAGAAGACTCATAATCGCAGTGAGCGCTGAAGCGACATAAGTTAACGCCGCGGCATTCAAAACTTTTTTTACATTCCTCAATTCACTTTCGTCCAAAACTTTGCTTGAACGTAAAATTGCGATTGCTCTATTGGATGCGTTAAATTCAACAGGAAGAGTGATGATATAAAAAAGAACGGCGCCGCTGAAAAGCAAAATGCCGATATTGAAAAGCATCTGCGCGATTCCGCCGTATGAAGTGCCGGAAATTCCAAGACCCGCGATCGCAAGCCACGGTCCGACTTTTGAACCGATGTTGGCGACAGGCACCAGCGTACTTCGCATAACAAGAGGTCCCCATTTTGTCGCGTGTTGAATTGCATGTCCCGCTTCATGAGCCGCGACGCCGACAGCGGCAATCGAGGTCGATCCGTAGACAGGCTCGGAAAGACGCAGCTTTTTATCACTCGGTGAATAATGATCGGTAAGAGAACCGGCGACAGCTTCAACTTTCACATCATTAATATTGTTTGATGTAAGCAGGAGATTCGCGGCATCAGTGCCTGTGACTCTGCGCGAGCACGGCACTTTTGAAAATTTTGAAAAAGTGCTTTTCACCATAAACTGCGCCCAAAGAGAGAGCAGTAAAGTCGGCACTACAAGTATCAAATAATACAAATCCATATTTATCTCCTCACTATTAACAATTTATTGTTCGCTATTCACTGTCTGCGGGCTTCGTCTAACAGTATACTCTAATTTTACAGGTCCTGGAATATTGCTGTCATCCGCGGCGCGGGATAATAATTCTTTTTGAACGCGGAAAGGTTTTTCACCGTGGAGCGGGAAAAGACGCGTCCATTTACCTTCGCTGTCCAGAGAAGAAGATTTGCAATTGTCGCGGAAGTAGCTGTTAAGAACATCGATTAATTCAGCGCGGAGTTTTTCGTCCTGAACAGGAAATAAAATTTCCACGCGGTGATCAAGATTGCGCGTCATCCAGTCGGCGCTGGCAAGATACAATTCATCGGAGCCGCCGTTTGAGAAGAAATAAATTCTTGAGTGTTCAAGATAATGATCGATGACGCTGATTACGCGGATATTTTCGGAAACTCCTTTAATGCCGGGAATCAATGTGCAGACTCCGCGGATGCATAAAGATATTTTAACGCCTGCCTGCGAAGCGGCGTAAAGAGCTTTTACCATATCGACATCGGTTAACGCGTTCATCTTTGCCATAATTCTGGCAGGATAATTATGCCTTGCTCTATTCGCTTCTCTCTCGATTAATTCCAGAAAACGCCGTTTTAATCCGAAGGGAGCGACAGCAATTCTGTTCATTTTAGGAACAGCGGAATATCCTGTCAGCATATTAAAAATTAATCCTGCGTCATAAGCGATATCTTCGCGGCATGTAAAGAGGCAGATATCTTCATATAATTTCGCGGTTCTATTATTGTAATTTCCTGTTGATAAATGCACATAACGTTTTACGCGATCATTCTCGCGGCGAACGACAACCGAAATTTTCGAGTGAACTTTTAAACGCGAAAGACCGTACACAACAATCACTCCGGCTTTTTCCAAACGGTTAGCCCACGAAATGTTTCTCTCTTCATCAAAACGCGCTTTCAGCTCGACGACTGCGGTTACATGCTTCCCGTTGAGAGCCGCTTGTTCAAGAGCGCGAACCACAGGCGAAAATGCCGACGAGCTTGAGTGATGCCCCACTCCGGGAATCGCACCGCCTGTTCTGTATAGCGCTGTTTTGATCGACAGCACCTGAGGATCGCTTGCCGCTTCCTGAAAAAATCTCACGACAGGATCAAAAGACTGATACGGCATATGCAGCATAACGTCCCCCTGGCTGATCCTATCCCAAATTGGAGTCGATCCCGCCGCCTGCTCTTCATTGAAATCCGCAGGTTTGTAGATCTTCCATGGTTTTTCGCTGATATCTTCCAGCGTAGAAATATTTGTCAGTTCCATAAAATCAACAGGGTTAATTGGTCCGTCAACTTCATAAAGAAAATCTCCTTGATCATTTCCCGCGGGGTCTGTCAACGCAAAACGCCAAGCAAGTTCGTTTTTTAAAATCTCGCTGCCCGGCGAATAAACCATTCTGATAACATCGGCTCTGCCTCTGTCTTCCAAAACTTCAACCATCGCCTCGATATAATCTTCGTCTCTCTGCTCGTCAACGGAAAAATCCGCATCGCGGTTAATCTTAAACATCATGCTTTCTTTTACCCTGTAACCGGGAAAAAGATACGCGCCCCATGTTACGATAACATCTTCAAGAAGAGCCAGATGGAGTTTTTCTTTCGCGTCCGCGTTATCTGTCATGGTTTCCGAACCGGGGAGCCAGATTAATCTATTAAGAACGCCGGGAAGCGGAACAATTATTTTTAAATTTTTCGGTTCTTGATCATCTGCGGAAATTTTTTCAGACTCAAGAAGAAACGCGGCGTTCAGAGAGCGGCTCTCGATAAAAGGAACCGGTTTGTCATCTTCCAGCCGTAATGGAGTAAGAACAGGATAAATCTGATGCACGAAAAACGAATCTAAAAAATCCAGTTGGGGGACAGACCATGCATCAGGACGCAGAAGTGAAAGCCCGTTTTTCGCAAGCCCCGGAAAAATTTCATTACATAAACATTTATATTGCCTGTCTATAATAGAATGAACTTTCTGCGAAATTATTTTTAACTGTTGATCAGGCGTAAGACCCGAAGGATCATTTATTTTTTCACCGTCAGTTTTTTTCATTCGTAATAAAGCGGCGACTCTTACCATGAAAAATTCATCAAAGTTAGAGGAAACAATCGATAAAAAACGAAGCCTTTCCAAAAGCGGCAAATCGCTTTGCAGCCCCTCATCCAAAACACGTTCGTTAAAATCAACCCAGGAGAGATCGCGGGAGATGTAGGGAATTGATGAAGAGAGCGTCTCCTCATTTACTTTTATTTCATTACTCATATAATCTCTCCCCTTACAAATGACTAATTCTATATATAATTCCACATTAGTAATTAATTAAGTATCACTTTATAACCAAACACATCCTGAAACATGCCGCCTTTTTCTTCGATACCCATTAATTCAAGAGAAAGATCGTAAACTTTATCGACATGAAGAATTACAGTCTCGAAGCGGCGCTCGACTTTTATTTTTTTTATCTGTTGAGTGTGACCGCGGTCGAGAGCGTCGGCGACTCGGAGTATCGCGCCTATTTTCAAAACGAGCACCCGGTCTTCGCGCTGAAGAGTCATAAAATCGATGTCAGATTGTGAAGGCGGAGTGCCGCGATGACAATTAACAACATTGGCGATTATTCCGAGTTCTTCCTGATGAAGACCGAAAATTTCAGAGTTTGCGATAATATACTGGCTGTGTTTCTGATGACCTGAGACTTGAATGTAAGTTCCGACATCGTGAAGAATCGCGGCGGTTTCCAGCATTATGCGGTGGCGGCGGCTCATTCCGTGCTCTTTTTGAAGCGCGTCAAAAATTATCATGCAGTGCGCGGCGACATGGCAGGCGTGAGCTTCGTCAAAATGAAACTTGCGCCCGAGGTTCAGCGCGGAAGCGATTATCTGCGAAAAAAATTCATCCTGTAAAGTTGAATCAACGCCGGTAGCTAAATCGATTAAGTAACCGTCGCGGATTGTTATCTGAGGGACAGCGGCTTTTGCCGCTCCCGTACGCTCAAGAAAAAGTTTTAAAACTAAAAGACCGGGAACAAGACATTCAGCATCGGCGTACGTTATGCCAAACTGATGCATGCAGTCTTCGATAGTGTAATTGCGTATCTTATCAACAAATTTAAAAAAATCCTCGCGCTCCATTATCCGGCAGTTTTCGTTTAACTCCTTGCCGATTTTTTCGGCGGCAAGACGCGCGTCCGCTCCGGCGGCGACAATTGTCCGCACATGAGCGAGATCCATCTCCATATTTAAAATGCCTAAAGTGTTTCTGATATTTTCGTTTAAATAACGTTCATAAAATATTCCCGCGCCCAGTCCGTGGCGCGAATGTTGATCAATAATGATAGTACCCAATTTTAAACTGTGAGCCGCGACCATCTGCCCGCGTCGCAGCAGCATAATTTCAGTTGAGCCGCCGCCGATTTCGATGATCATCGAATTAGCTTTCCAAAAAAGCTGAAGATCCTGCTTTAACGCGAAACGTACAGCGAGATACATCAATCTGTTTTCTTCGATACCTTCGACAATCGTTAATTTAAATCCCGTTTCCTGCTGAATTCGATCAATAAAAACATCTCTGTTACGCGCGGCGCGCAATGCGCTTGTGGCGATAACGTGAATATTGTTATCTGAAATTCCCCAGCCTGATAAAAGCTCGCGGTAATTTTGAAGAACGGAAAGACATTCAAGTATCGATTCGCGTGAAAGAACGCCGGAAGTAAAAACATCGCGCCCCAGAGCTACGGGACGAACCGCGCGGTCGAGAACCTGCCAAGTGCCGGAGCTGTTCGCGTCGGAATAAATTTCCGCGACATTAAGCCTGATACCTGTGGAGCCGATTTCGATTATTGCGGTTAACGTTGCATTCATACGCTAAAGCTTATCGATTAGTATCGAACATTTCCCTGAGGGAATCGGAAGAGTTTTTTCCTTAACGCCTAAAATATTTATTGTGAAGTAATATAATTTTTCGCTTTCAAGCTTTATCTCCCAGCCTCTGCTGCTCTTGTTAGAAAGAATTGTGATCATATTATTTTTCAGCGAAAGATTTTCCACACCCATAATTTCCATGCTGGGAATGACCCAGTCAACGGTTTTGCGGGGAAGAGAAATTGAAAGCCCTACGATATTTTCGATTGTAAGACAAATTGTGGAGAGCGCGTCGGAAGTAAGATACTGCGCTCTTGGGAAATTTGTTTTGCCCGGCCATTTTGCTGGTCCCTCTTTATTCGGCATGTACGCTTCCCATAAATTTCCGCTGTAATGATTTCCGTCGGGGCTCATCGAATCGAGCATAAAGTAAACATGACGAATTGCGCACTCGCGGGCGATGTCCCATCTTTGATAACGCTCAAGCCCTTTGATCACCATAAAAGTAAGATACGGAAATACAGAACCGCGGTATCCGCGCCCGCTCTCGTCAAAATCTTTCTCGCTGACCGCAAGAGAAGGAAACGGATGCGCCGTTCCGAAAAATTTCGGATCGGAAAGAATTTCGATAATACGCTCGGCTTTTTCGCCGTTAGGAATTTCAGCTAACAGAGGCCAGAAGCCGGCGATTGTTTTTATCGGCACTTGCTTTTCGTTCTTATTAATGTCGTAATAAAAACCGTCGGCGGCATTGTACATCAGCGAATTAATTCTGGTCTTTAACGAAAAATATTGCTTCTTATATTGAAAACTAATTTCCTTGTCGTTCAGGATATCAGCGAGCGCCGACATATAGAGCATATTAATCGCCATCATGGTGTTAAAATCCATCATGTAGTAAGCGTCCCCGCGCGGAACATTACTCATTCCCGTAGCGCCGGGCGGCGTTTTGTAAAGTCCGTTCGGTTTCTTAAACATCGTATCGATCCATGTCGAGTACTTGCAAAGAATCGGAAGGACATCTTTTACCCGCTTTTTATTACCCGATTTATGGTAGATATTATGCTCCGCCCACGCGAAAAGCGGAATGCCGAGCCCCTCGGGATTATCTTTTTCCAAAACCGGAGCGCCGCTGACCGTGCTGTAAGCGCTGTAAATAGCGCCGTTTGCTTCCTGACGGCTGTAAAAAAGGTCTAAAGTGGGGTGCGCCTGAAAAATTCGGTTAGAATACACTAAAAAAAACGAAGAATAGATAGCATCCGCCTGCGTAACAGTCTGAGATTCGGGAAAAGCGAAGAATTTACCGTCAAAGCCGCTCTTCGGAGCGCCATTTATCCAGCAATCTTGAATCCATGCCCATGTTTTATCGTATATATCTACAAAATCCTGATCATAAAAGTGGATTTTGGGAAAATCGTGCTTAGTCACCGGTACTCCTTCAATTCAAAACAACTACAATCTTATAAATATAATACGAAATTGATAGATTTGCCATGAAATTCGAGAAAAATTTTGAAATTTGTTTAAAATTTGAGGGAATTTATTTACTAAACATCTATTTCTTCAATTTCTCCAGCGCGTATTCAAGAGTTGTTTTGCTGTCTTCTTCTTCGGTTTCGAGGCGTTTATACGCGCTTTCCCACGCAAAATGTTCGAGTTCGTTTTCCTGACCGTCTAAAAATTGAAAAGCTCGTTCTTCTTCTTTTTTAATTTTTCCTACTTCGTAGCGGCTGTATAATTCGCGTCTCTTTACCGCGCATTCCAATCGTTTTTTGCAGACTCTTGCCACTTCTTTCCAGTTTTCAAGATCGAAGAATGCGTCGCTTTGTTTATTCAGCCAATACGGATCGATAATGAGATCAAGAACGCTTTCGTTTTTTAACGCTTCTTCGCAGACGGAAATAATTCCTTTATAATCTTTATCTTTTACGCATTGCGTCAAACGTTCTTTAAATTCTATAGTTTTCTCTTTTTTTGATTTAAGCTTATGCGCTTTTTCTTTATTCCATTTCTCGTAGGCTCTTACTACTTTTTCCGCGGATTCGGCGATTCTTTTTTTCTCTTCGTTTGTTTTCTCTGTTCCCTCGGAAGCAGCGTTGTGAAAATTCAATTTAAAAACAAAAGAAAGCATCTGCGCATGATACGCCAGCGCCGGTTTCCAGTCAGGCTTCAGCTTAACGGCTTTTTCCGCGGCTTTTGCGGCGTGAGTGTAGTAATGCAGACGTTCTCCGTAAAATTTGGCAAGAATGTACCATGCAGCCGCGCAATTCGGCGCTTTCTTTAAAATTTTCGGATATAAAACATACATGGCGTTTTCTGACCAGTAAACTCCTGAAAAAGAATCAGGCTCGCCTTCCTTGCCGTTCGCGCGGTATTCTTCTTGAATACCGGGAATTAAATCCAAGTCCGGTTCGTTATACGAAATATTCCAATCCATTTTTTCTTCGGCTTCCGTAAGAACTTCGGCGGCGTAATCGTAATATCCCAATACAGCATGAGCCAGAGCGAGCGTGTCCCATGCCTTGCGTTTTTTCGGAAAAAGTCTAATCCTTTTATTATTAATTACAATAACTTCCGCCCAGTAACCGAGTTTACAGCAAGCGATGCTGTGCATCTTAAGCCAGAATTTAGAATCTTTTATTATAGGTATTTTTTGCATCTCGCCGCATAACGCAAAAAGCTTTTCGTAATCCGCTTCCTGCAGAAACTGCCGCGCCATTTTTTCGGAATTTAAAATTTTACTTGTCATAAAATGTCTCCCGTATTACAGTCATTAAAACGACGGTCATCTTTCCAGAACAGTAAAACTTCTTACAATCGTATTGCCGGCTGAATCAACTAAAGTGAGAGTGCGTTTTCCCGGCTGCGGACGCGCTTCCATTTCGTGAAACGTGTGAGAAAAACCGAGGTACCCGGTATCAAGATGCCAGTAAATTATTTCCGACTCGCTGCGGTGCGCCGCGGAAAAAACAATTTTCCCTTCGCTGCCGTCAAGCTCCAGCGGAACATAAATCTGGCTGCCCGGTTCAGGATTAAAAAGCGCGAGTACTCCTTCGCCTCGGTCTGAATGATTTGTATCATTTAAAAACGGAGGTAAAGGTTTGTAATCAAGATTCCATCGGCGGTAATACCATTCTTCCGCCGGAGGAAGCACAATCCATTTACGCTGAACAACCGGAGTAAAAACTCCCTGCTTTATTATAACACGGCGATCAAGGTTTTCGTTAAGTATGATAGTTTGACAATAACGGCAGGCAGCGGCAGCCGGAGCGTTTTTAGGAACGTCATAAATTTTGGTATTAGCGCAGTTAACGGAAGCCGGAAAACCGGAAAACGCGCAGGTTTCCTCCTGACGCAGTTCCGCTTCCGGCTTTAAAAACCATGTTCTGCTGTGAGCGCTGACAGAATCGAGCGCGGAAAAAATTTCAAATAACACCGGAGCCGAGGTAATATTGCTGCGAAGCTCAGGTCTTCCCTCTCCCGAAGAATTCCCAATCCAAACGCCGACTGTCCACTCAGGCGTTACGCCGATCGCCCACGCGTCCCGAAAGCCGTAACTAGTTCCAGTTTTCCATGCGATTTGCCGCGCTCCGGCATATTCCTGCCAAACAGCTTCTTCGCCCGGACGCGCAGCCCGGACAAGAGCTTCAAGCGTGAGCCATGCTGCCCCGGGAGACACCATCACAGAAAGCTGACTTGCCGGCATATTTCTGCGCGCGCTCTTATGAACGTTATGCGAAACTCTGTCAATGGAATCCGGCAGAATCACAGGCGGAAAAAATACGCCGCTTGCCAGCGTTGTAGACAAAGAATCAGAGGCTCTTCCAAGACCTGCATAAAGAGATGTAATTTCAAGGAGGCTTACTTCCGCTCCTCCGAGAACCAGCGGAAGCCCGTACTCCGCGCCGGGACGAAAAAGAGTCGTAAGCCCGAGAGATCGCAAAAGCTGCGCAAAACGATCAACTCCGTAAATTCGAAGCGAACGCGCGGCAGGCACATTCAAAGAACGGGCAAGCGCTTCATCGGCGGGCACTGCTCCAAGATACATGCGGCTCATGTTTTCCGGACTGAAGCTTCCTATCCGCGTAGGGATATCGCTTACCAGTGATGAGGGGAGTATGTCTCCCGTATCAAGCATCGCGGCATAAAGGAAAGGTTTTAAAATACTCCCGCTTGAGCGGCGCGATACTGCGTTGTTAACATCGATAGCGTTAGGTGAAATTGTATTTCCAGCGTAAGCGGCGACTTCTCCTGTCTGCGTGTTAATCACGACAACAGCGCCGTTAAAAATTCCGTAATAAGAAAAACGATTCCCTGCTTTGTTTAAAATTGATGTTACGCGCTCTTGAATTCGATAATCAATCGCAGATATAAAAGCTGATTTTTTTTTTATTGAATCCGCGCCGACTTCCAAAACAAGCCTGTCAAGAAGATGAGGCGCAAGTCTCGGCAGAGGAAGAGGCTCTCCCGGCAGATTTTCCGCCAAAGAGAGATTAAGAGTTTCGCTGTCAAAATAATTTGCCGCGTATAATTTTTGTAAGAGTGAGTCTCTTTTGATTTTTAACGCGCCGCGGTTTCGCCCCGGATGAATGACGGCAGGATTATTCGGAAGCACTGCAAGAGCCGCGGCTTCCGCCCACGAGAGATCGCCTGAGTCTCTGCCGAACCATCTCCACGAAGCGGCTTCCAAACCGATAACATTCGCGCCGAACGGAGCGTTAGCTGCATAGAGAGAAAGAATTTCGTTTTTTGATTTTCCAATTTCAAGCCGCAGAGCGAGAATCGCCTCGATGCCTTTTTCAAAAAAAGTGCGCTTCTTAAATCCGCGCGCGAGGCGTATTGTCTGCATTGTAATTGTAGAGCCGCCTGAAACTATATTTTTGTTTTTAATATTTTGAACCGCCGCTCTTGCAATCGCGCGAAGATCAACGCCCGGGTGTTTTCTAAACCTGCGATCTTCGGCTTCAATTAGAGCAATCGCGAATTTTTCGTTTAACCTACTGCTCCCGGGAAACCGCCACTGCCCGTCGGACGCAACCTGAGCGCCAAGTAGATGTCCTTCTCTGTCGTACAACACAGGAGAGTAGGAAGCGTCGAATAACGGGTTAGGCAGACAAAGCGCGAATGACAGAATAATTGTTAGAAAAATAACAGCGAAAATTGCCGGCTTGTAATGTTTTATGAGAATTTTTATTACAAAAAAAAATAAATTTTTCGGTTTATGAAAAATATTATCCGTCATCTAAATCAACGTACACCCGGTATAAGCGCTCTAATCGACTCGTCGTACATTGCGTAAGCGTGTATCGCGGGGCGAAAGAATGAGCCTTCGTAAGCTTTGTTCACAGTGAAACGGAGCGTTCGCTCTTCGTTTCTGTTTAAGTTAAAGTACGCCATTACTCTGTCATCGCGGATGTCCTGGTAACGAATACCCTGCGAAGAAGAGCCGCTGCCGATGCGCGTATTTACAATTTCCCATGACGCGGGAACAGGCACGATAAGCGCTATTTCTTCAACAGGCGACGCAAAACTGTTGCGCACGCGCACGGCAATTTCCATATCGTCACCTAATTTAAGAGCGGCGGGTTGTATTGCTTTTCCGTTTGAGTCGCGGTACTCGACAAAGAGAGTCAGTCCTTCAGAGAGAGCCGGCTCCGCTCCTTCGGCGGGAAGTCCTTTTGCCGTATAACGCACATAAACAGGGAATGCCGAACGGTTAACAGCGGTAAAGTTAGTTGTGGTTCCCGATACATTGCCGAAATTGAATTCCGCCGAAGAATCGTTAAACGCAACATTTCCGCTTCTTCCGGCTGCTGTGTACTCAACTTTTATTTCACCTTCACCTGAATTATTCTGCATATACGGAGAAATTGCGATTAACGCGTAAGCTGTTTCCTGAGTAGACAACCAAGCATCGTCAGCTAACGCTTTAGTTATTTCTTCAAAGAGCGATTTTGTTCTTCCCACATCTTCCTGAGCGCCGATTAAAATCAACGTTTCCAAAATCATCGCTTTGTCTCTGATGTCGGAGCCGAATGTAGCGGAAAACTCGCGGTATTTTCCCTGAGGCAGAGAAAGCCCTTTTATTAAATTGCGGGCTGTGTCGCGCTGCCCCGCGTGCCAATAAGCTGCGGCTAACCGCCATGTCGCTTGAATCGGTATTGTGTGGCTTCGAAGGCGGTTCATCGATCCAAGATCTGCCTGACCTGCCAGCGCGAGAGTGTAAAGCCTGTACGCCTGCTCGGTAAATTTCTGGTTACCGGCCTGCCACATCGAAGCCGCGCTTCTTTGATAATTTACCCAGCTCTTTACCGCGTTTTCGCGCACATTGTAACCTGCTTTACGCGCTTCAAGAAGGAAATGACCCGCGTAAGAAGAAGTCCAGTCGTTAACTGAAGATTCGCCTGGCCAGTATGAAAAACCTCCGGACATCAACTGCATTCCAAGAACGCGCTCAATGCCGGCGTTAATATTATTTTGTATAGCTGCTTTGCGGGTTTCGTCTAACGTCATAATTTTATCAAGGTAAAGCTGAGGAAACGCGCCGCTGGTTGTCTGTTCCAGACAGCCGTGAGGATAGCCGATTAAATAACTAAGACGCGATTCCAGATTTAAAGGAGGAAGCCGCGAAAAACTTGCGACTAACGTATTTGTTCCGTCTCTTCCCGGGTACGCTAGATTTCCTCTCCATGTCTCACCCGCGGCGATTAAACTCTGCGCCGATCTTGTCACCGGAATCGCGGTAGAACGCACTTCCATCTCGACGGCATGACGCGCTATTCTTAATCCTGACGCTTCCGCGGATGCGGTAAATACAATTCCGCGCGGATTACCCGGAGCTTTTACCTTAAAGCGGACTAATTTTTCGCCGCTCTTTGTAAACGCCACATCCTGAGAAGACGCGCCTATAATCTGAGCTCCGGGAACAGAGAGAGTAACTTTCACGCTCCTGTTTCCGTCTCTCATAGTATTAACATAAACCGGAACTTCAACTTCGTCATCGGGAGAGAGAACGCGCGGAAGAGAAGCAAAAACCATCAAGTCAGACGTTACTTTCACGGACTGCTGAGCGGTTCCGTATGCGCGTAACGTTCTCGCGCTTTGATTCTCTGTTGTTGATGAAGCGGCAAGCACCATTATGCGGACAGCTCCGGTATAAGGAGGCAGCTCGAATGTTTCGGTTTTCGATCCGTTTCTTTCAAGCTGGAAAGGTCCGAAGAAACGCACGACAGGTTTAAACCTCTGCGTCTCTTTGTTTATATCAACCTCTCCGTCGTCAGAACCGCCGATAGCAAGAAGCGTTTCCAGTCTTCCCGAGTACGCTCCCATAACTTCCTGAAACAAATCCCATGATCGAATAAACGAAGCGTCTCTTGCGTAAAAAGTATTTCGCGGATTTGGAATATTAAATCGAGTAAGCCCTAAAAGCCCTTCGTCTACAACGGCGACAGTGTAAGTCATCGGTCTACCGCTTGTTTCGCTTACGGTAAACGAAACTCTGGATTCAGCCTGCCAGTTTTCCTGCGTTCTAATCTGCGGACGCAGCGTGATATTTGGATCGTCAATTAATACAGGCGTAACGCCGTAGAGCCGGATTGGAAGATCATTTTGAACCTGCAAATGCGGCTGAACAAGCGTTACGTGCACATATATATTCGGAACCATCGAAGGCTCCGCAGTAAACTCATACCTTGTTGTTCCTTCCGAGCAATTGATCCATTCGCTCTTAATTATATTTCCGCCTTTTTCAATTACGACTAGAGCAGCCGCTTCTTTATTGGAAGGGAATGTTATCTGCGCTCTTTCATTGGCGTTATACGACGATTTTGCCGGAGTTAAAGTCAGCATCGACTGCGAACCCTGACCTCCGTCAGCGGCGCGTCCCGCCCATCCCGGCCAGTCGATGTAAACAATTTGAGCGGCTGCGTGTCCGCCTTTTGAATCTCTGGCGATTACAAGATAACGCCCCCAATCAGGATAATTTACTCTAAAGTTGAAAACCGCCTTGCCGTTAGCTGCATTAACGCTCTGACGCGAAATAGGACTCCTCGAAAGCGTCGACGCGAATTCCGCCGCTTCGCTTGATCCTCTTTCCCACCACCAGCGCCAGCTTAATTTATAAATCGCGCAGTCAAGCTCTACATTTCCCTGCACCGGTTTTCCGCTCTCGTCAACTAACGCAATCTCAGCTTGATGATTCGTGTCGGTAAGGAGCATGTTGCGCGTTGCGTCTCCCTTTGGAAGTTTAACGCCGACATATCGCGCGTACGGCGAATATTCCATGCTGATCTGCTCGGAAGAAAAAACTCCCGACGGCTCAAAAACTCTCGTCATTAAACGCGCCGTTACCTTGCCGGGAACAGCGTTTCCGGGATTTAAATTCATTGTAAAAGTAGTCTTTCCGTCTTTATCTAACGTACCATCCCAAACGTTTTGACGCTCGGAAGTAACAGAGCGCGAAAAATCGCGGAATGAATAATCGGCGTAACCGGCAAAAACTGTTTCTTTATCAGCGTAACTGACGCTTACATCAGCTTTTAAACTTGACGCAGGCGCGCCGTAAAGCCATTCAGCCGAAAGCGGAATCTGCTGCGATCCGCTCTTTATGAATTCCGTACTGCCGAAATCAAGATCCATTTTGATCCTGTTCGGCATAACAGTTTCTATTTTAATGTTTCTATTGAATGTACTGCCGCCGACTCTCACTCTTGCTGTCCAGTCTCCTGTAGGCGCGTCCGCGGGCGTGGAAATATTAATAGCATAAAATCCGTCAACGGAATTTGTATAAGTTCTTGTGATAGCGGGTCTTCCTCTGGGGTCTTCAAGTTCAAACGAAACAGGATGATTCGCCGGAATAGTTCCCTGAGGATCAGCTAACAAGAACGTTAAATGAATATCATCGCCAGGGCGCCACACATCGCGCTCGCCGTAAATCAATCCGCGGATTCCTGAAGTCGGCGTTCCGCCCGAGATATCAAAATGACTCATGCTTAAAGCAAGCGAATCGTAAATTCTTAAATACGCTCTTCCTAAACCGCTTTCCGCGTAAATGAAAAGGCGCGTTCCTCTTCCTGTTTCCGAAGAAGCTGGAATTGTCGCGATGCCGCTTGAGTTTGTTCTGCCTTGAGAAACCAGTTTACCCTGATAATTATAAACGCCGAACTCAACATTGGGCGTAGCGCGCGCGGTAATTAAATTTGTCGTCGATATTAACCACGATCCGTCGTTCGCTCTTTTCGCGAGCAGCCCAAGATCGGAAACAAGAACGTTACGGTGTTTTGTAATGCTTCGTCCGCTTGTGCCGGAATAAAAAGAAGGATGGCACGGATCGTTTCGTCTGTTATACCATTCATTCCAGTCATAGTCATTTGAATAGTAGTAATTGTCCCAGTACGAAGATTCGCCGCTCGATGAATTGTATCTTGGAAAATCATCGCTTGGAAATGCAAGATGAGAAAAATTTCCATGGTTATTAGGACACGCATATTGAACATGACGCTGTCTGAAAGAAACTCTTATGTGAAACAATCCGCCGGGAAATCTGCGGCTAAGCTCCGCCATATCAAGTCCTCTGCGCACCCAGCGGTTTTGATCCCGCTCCGAAAATTGAAAATCAAACGCTTTAGTCCAGACAGGTTCTCCTACTCTGTCGAGCTCGGAGTTTCCGTCAAGGCTGTTAACCTGAAGAAACTGCATCATATTGTTGTTATAAACCTGATAAGCCTCGACTAAAACGCCGGATAAATTTCTTGTTTCGATAATCAGCGGAGCGCCCTGACTTGTAGGAAGAATTACGCCGTTGCCTGCAAATCTAAAATCGGGAAGCTCCCATCTCTCGGGAACAACAAATTGCACAGGAGCGGCAAGACGGTTTCCTCTTGTGTCTTCCAAATCTTGAATTAAAAGCTGCGCTCCTGCGGGCATTCCTCCGGAATTATCGCCGAAAATTTTAACGGTGTTTCCTTCTAGCGCATAACGTACATCGGTAATCCCCGAGAGAGAAATAAATCCGCGCAGATCCATATTAGGATTTAAATTGCCGGAAAATGAAACCTCGATCACTCCGTCGTCAAAATTCAAACCGAGCATTTCAAAACTTTCCAGCCCCGGAATCAGCATCGTCGTATAACCTTCTTCTTTAATTCCAAGAGGATTTCCGTTCCATGTAATCTCGACAGTTCTTGAAGTATCTCCTCTGCTGACAGGAGCGAAAGTAAAAAAATGTCTTCCGTCTTCGTGTATCCATGTCGGTCTTCCCAACTCGGAAGAATTAACAGTCTGCTCGATTTTTGAAACGTCGGCTTTTTCATCAGTTTCAAGAACGCCGGTTATCAATACATCATAATCATTCCCAAGCTGAACAGGATTGAAATCGACATGAAAAACAGGATGAGACGCGATAAACTCAAAATTGAAAACCGGAATTCCGGGAAGCTTAACATGAGCTTTATAAAGCCGTCCGGACTTTAACGGTTCGGAAGGAGTAAAGATGAGAGTAAACTCATTCTGCCACGAAACTGTTCCTTTAGTTTTTGGGTTTAAAACAAACGCGTTGGATTCAAGCGGAATCGATGTATCCTGACTCCTTGTAAATTCAACGGTAATCGGAGAAGTCCTTGGCACTATCCCGCCGCTGACTGCGGAAATATATTCGGAATCGGGATGAATCGTCTTCCCTTTGCACGATATTGTAAAAGCAAAAGTAAAAATAATGTATATTAATAGAAGAAACCGCGCAAAAGATAATAAATTTTTCATAAAAACCTCAAAATTGATAAATTACATAAAATTGTATCATCAATTTGATAGTATAACAATTAGAGTGAAATTATTTTCTGCCGGCTCTGACAACAGAAAAAACAAGAAAAACAATACCTGCGATTATAACTGTCATCGCTCCTACAGGCAGATCAAAAATCCAGCCTGATACCAAACCGCTGACAGAAAAAAACGCGGCGAATAAACAGCTCGAAATCATCATACTGCTTAAGCTTTTGGAAAAAACTCCCGCGCAGCCCGAAGGAAGAGTGAGCATTGCGATCACCATCACGATGCCGACAAAAGTTTGAAGAAGAACAATGGCGACAGCGGTTAAACCCAGAAGCAGAAGAAAAATTAAATCGACCCTGACGCCTCTTGTTCTGGCGAACTCTGCGTCAAACGACGAGGCTTCTATCTGAGCGTAAAAACGCCATGCGAGGATCGTGACGATGATGTCCAGAATTGCAAGTAATATTAAATCGATGTTTGAAATTAAAAGAATGTTTCCAAAGAGCCATGTCGAAGGATCGGCGTAACCCGGAGTTTTCGCCATGAACAAAAGTCCAAGACTCATTCCGATAACCCATATCGCGTTTATCACAGTATCTTCTCTTTGTTTTGCTTTTAAAGAAACAAAACCGATAACAAGCGCGGAAAGGACAGCGAAAATTAACGCGCCTGCAATCGGCGGAAACCCGGGAATAATTGACGCCGATAAAAAAAGCGCCATTCCTATACCGCCTAACACCGCGTGAGAAATCGCTCCGGCTAAACTGCCGATTCTCCGCACAGTAACAACCGATCCGAGTATTCCAAAAAGTATCGATGATAACACTCCGGCTAAAAGCGCGTTACGCAAAAACGGGAAGTTGATATTTATTAAGGCTTCAAAAAAACTCTGCATAATAATTCCTGTTTTACGGCATGCTTCTTAGCAGCATGAAATATTTTCCTCGTGAAGAACGCGCGCTTCATGTCCGGCTCCTGCGTGATGAGCGGCGGTGTTTTCCTCGGTGCGGTGTTGAACGATTTTATATTCGTTTCCGAGGCAGAGCACTCTATCCGTCAGAGAAGAGACAAACTCTGTGTCATGAGTAACAATTAAAATTGTCATCTTTCCTTTGTAAGCTCCGAGCGTTTCATAAAGACGTGATTCGCTGTCCGCGTCCATGTTGGCGGTTGGTTCGTCCAGCACAAGGAGCCGCGGATTTGCAGCTAACGCGCGCGCTACAAGAGCTCTGCGTTTCTGCCCGCCGGAGAGCGATCGGTATGTTCTTTCCGCCAAATCAACAATACCGGTTTTCTTTAAAGCTTCTTCTACGCTGACATTATTTTTCGTATAACCTTTAATCGGACTCAAAAGTCCCATTCTAACGATATCGCGCACTGTTATCGGAAATAAATTATCCGACGGCATTTGCTGGGATACATACGAAGTAGAACTGACAATATCAATTGTTCCATTATCAGGTTTTTCTAAATTAAAGAGGAGTTTTAAAACTGTAGTTTTCCCTGAGCCGTTGGGACCGACCATCGCGACAAACTCGCCGCTGTGTATATGAAAAGACGCGTCTTTTAAAACAACAACATCATTGTATGAAAAAGAGACTGATTCAAATTTTACCGCAAAATTATTTTCCATTGTTGATTATTCATTGTATTATGTTTTTTAACATTTGTCCCATGTGTCTGATATTTCCAAGCCAATCTTGCGCGAGCGGATCGAGTTGTATCACATTTGAGGCGGCAGCGTCCGCGAGGGTTTTTGCCGCATTAACAGGAAACTGAGCCTGCACAAAAATCGCCGCCGGTTTTTCTTCAATTATTTTTTGCATTAAATTATTTAACTGACGCGGCGTCGGCTCTTTTCCTCCCGTCTCTACCGCTTCCTGAACAATACCGAACTCATCAAAAAAATAACCAAAGCTCGGATGATAAACAAAAATATTTTTGCCGTTTAAAGGAGCAAGCGCAATTCGCAGTTCATCAAAAACGTTGTCAATTTCATTTAACAGCTCATCATACTTATTAACATAAAATGTTTCACTCTGATTATCAAGAAAACAAAGCGCGTCTTTTATGTGAGATGCGAGAATTATCGCTGGCTTTTTTCCGAGCCATGTGTGCCTGTCAATTACCAGTGAGGAATTATGATCATGATCGTCACAATCGTGGTGTTCATGTTCTGAAAGAAATCGAAAGTCAACTCCGTAAGCGCCGTCGATGATTAAAAGGCTTGGAAAAAGCTTTTCAATTTTCGGACGCAGGCTAATTTCAAACTCAGAGCCGGATAGAATCCACGCATCTGCTGAAGCGAGCATTTGAATTTGTTTCGGAGTCGGCTCATAATTATGCGGATTTTGTCCCGGCGGAACAAGAATGAGATGAGCCGCGTTATTACCGGCAATCTGCGAAACAAACCAAGCCTGCGGCGGAATACTGACAGCAATTAGAATACCGTCGTTTTTATTATTTTCTCTAATACATGATGTTACGGAAAAAGAAAAAAAAATAATGGCTGTTAAAATAAAATAATGAATGACGAATGACAAATGACAAATGTTTTTTTTTCTTGACCATTCCGCATTAGTCATTCCACATTCCTGATTATTTGCGTTTTTTGCCGAATATGACTCTGGCGCAAACGCCGGCAAATCTGACAAACCATGGTTCCATTTTTTTAAAAACTGTTTTTAATTCTTTCATAATTTCGATTTTTTGCGGACAATGAGTTTCGCACTTTCCGCAGTTTGTGCAGATACCCGGGCTGCCGCTTTTTACGTTCATAAGACCGGTGCTTGTTAAATATTGTTTAAGACCTTCGATATATCCCATTGAATAAACCGTGTTATAAGACGAGAAAGAGCCGGGAATATTCACTCCTGCCGGACACGGCATACAATAATTGCAGCCGGTACACCGGACTTTGCATGCGCGGTTTAAAGATTCTAAAACAGATTTATAAACATTTTTATACGATTCATCAAGCATATTAGCTGACGATTTTTCCGCGCAGCCTAAATTTTCTTCCAGTTGATTCATCGAGTTCATGCCGCTTAGCACCGATGTTACTTCACTTTGATTCCACAGCCAGTTAAACGCCCAGCCTGCGGGAGAAATTTGCGAATCGGCGTTTTTAAAAATTTTAACAGCGTCATTAGGAAGACCTGCGGCGAGTTTGCCGCCAAGAAGAGGCTCCATTATAATAACCGGCATTTTCGCAGCGGCGGCGCGAAGCCCCTTCACTCCCGCTTGGAAATTTTCATCAAAATAATTGTATTGGATCATTGTTAAATCCCAATCGTAATCATCAAGGATTTTTAGATATTCGCTGCCGTTTCCGTGATACGAAAAACCAATCCGTTTAATTTGACCCGAACTTTTTTTCTTGGCAAGCCAGCTCTCGATTCCCCAATTTTTAAACCGCGTCCACTGATCCATATCAGTTACCATGTGCAAAAGATAATAATCGATATAATCTGTTTTTAATCTTTCCAGAGATTGATTCAAATATTTATCAAAATCAACTTCGGTACTGGCGCTTTTAAACATTACAAGCGGCATCTTTGTGGCGATGTTTACTTTATGCCGAACATTATTTTTATGAAGAATAGCGCCGAGCGCTTCTTCGCTTCCCGAATAAATCCACGCGGTGTCAAAATAATTTACGCCTTTTTCGATTGAGCGCATAATAATTTCTTCGGTCAAACGCATATCGATAATGCCGAGATTTTTCGGGAACCGCATACATCCAAAACTGAGAATAGAGATTTGACTTCCTGTCTTTTTGTCGATGCGGTACTGCAAGATTTATATCCTTCAGTCTTCGTCGACGGTGTATTCTTCCTGAACAGTTTCCGCTTCTGCGATCGCTTCGGCTTCCTGTTTGCGTCTGTCAAGAATTTCCTGCATGTACTCGTCTAAATCCTGACTCTCATCATCAAACAGTTTGATATTGCGGTAACGTTTCATACCGGTTCCCGCGGGGATCGGATGACCGATTATAATATTTTCTTTTAATCCGCGCAGATAATCGGTTGAGCCTGCGATTGCGGCATTTGTAAGAACTCTTGTTGTTTCCTGGAAGCTCGCCGCGGAAAGGAACGAATCAATATTGAGAGACGCTTTTGTCATGCCTTGGAACATCGGCTGCGCGATAGCGGGCTGTCCGCCTTCCGCGATTACGCGCGCGTTTTCTTCATGGAATCTGTATTTGTCAACCGAAGAACCGTAAATAAATTTCGTATCGCCGACAAAACGTATTTCAACTTTACGCATCATTTGGCGGATAATAACGCCGATATGTTTATCGTTGATCGAAACGCCCTGCAGGCGGTAAACGTTTTGTATTTCGTCCATCAGATAACGCTGAAGTCTTCCTTCGCCCAAGATGTAAAGAACATCGTGCGGATTTGTCGCGCCCTGACAGAGCATTTCGCCCGCTTCAACTTTATCGCCGTCACGTACAAGCAGGCGCTTATTCATCGGAATGTAATGCGAAAATTCTCTGCCAAAATCATCCTCGACAACAAGTTTTCGCTTGCCTTTTACGATTCCGCGGAAATAAACAGTTCCGGAAACCTGAGCGAGAACCGCGGGATACTTCGGTTTGCGCGCTTCGAAAAGCTCGCCGACACGCGGAAGACCCGATGTGATATCCATAGCTTTCGCGGATTCCTTCAATGTTTTCGCGATCGGACGTCCGGCTTTAATATGTTCGCCTTCATCAACCTGAATATATGCGCCGCCTGGCAGAAGATAAGACGCGACTTCGTTTTCATTTTCATCAACAAGGAAAATGCGCGGCTGTTTGCTCTCGTGCTGGAACTCTGTTATGCGTTTTTCGATATTACCGGTATCCTCATCAATTTCTTCCTTAAGAGTAGTGCCTAGAATAATATCTTCGTATCTGACGATGCCGCTTGCTTCGGCAATGATCGGATCAGAGAACGGATCGAATGTTGCTATTGTTTTTTCAGCTTCAACAATTGAACCTTTCTGTACAATAAAATCAGAACCGTTTCTGATTTCGATTTTTTGATCCTGACCGATAAGACAAAGCGATTCGCCTTCTTTATTTTTTAAAACTAAAGCGATGGAAATTTCCGGCGATGTAATATCTTCGCCGCCGCGTTTAATAATCACTTCGCCGCGGTTAATTTTCTTTCCGTCCGCGACCATCACTTTATCGCCGCGTTCAAGCTTGTACTCTCTCATCACTTTATTGACAATCGCGTGTCCCCTTCTTGTAAACAGGAGATGTCCGTTATCAAGATTAAGATGAGTGCCGATTACATCCCTGATATAAACAGGATACTTGAGCGTTATGCGGTTTTCTTCGCTGAGCTTTGTCGCGACGCCTCCGATATGGAATGTGCGCATTGTAAGCTGAGTTCCCGGCTGACCAATCGACTGAGCCGCGATTGTTCCGACAGCTTCGCCGATATCAACCGCTCTGTTAGTCGCAAGATTGCGCCCGTAACATTTGCGGCAGACGCCGTATTTCGCTTCGCATGTAAGAACTGTCCTGATACGGATTGTCTCTACTCCGGCAGCGTCAATCGCGGCGGCGATATCTTCCGTAATTTCTTCGTTAACGTCTACAATCAATTCGCCTGTTATCGGGTGCTTTACGCGCTCAAGCGTGAACCGCCCGATGACGCGATCTTTAAGAGCCTCGACAATTTCTTCGCCTTGTTTAATCGAAGAATACGAGATACCGTTGATCGTTCCGCAGTCATCTTCGTTAACAACCATATCCTGCGCGATATCAACAAGACGGCGGGTGAGATAACCCGCTTCAGCCGTTTTAAGAGCGGTATCGGCAAGTCCTTTGCGCGCGCCGTTAGTTGAAATAAAGAACTCGATAACGGAAAGTCCTTCTTTAAAATTTGAGCGAATCGGAAGCTCGATGATGTCGCCGGACGGCTTCGCCATAAGACCGCGCATACCTGCAAGCTGACGAATCTGGTTGCGGCTTCCGCGCGCTCCTGAGTTCGCCATCATATAAATCGAGTTAAAACCGTCTCTGTCAGACTCAAGAGTCTTCATTGTTATATTAGTGAGGTCGTCATTTGTTTTTGTCCAAACCTGAACAACCTGATTATAACGCTCTTCGTTTGTGATGTGTCCCTGCCGCCACTGTTTCTGAATTCCCTCAACATCTTTGTTCGCCTTGTCGATCATTTCGGCTTTTTCTTTCGGAACGATGATGTCATCAACGCCGATAGTAGCGCCGAATACTGTCGCGTAACGGTAGCCTGTTGATTTAATTGCGTCTAACATTTGAACAGTAGTCCACGAACCTTTTTCTTTGAACACATGTTCAACCAGCGCGCGCAGTTCTTTATCTTTTAATTCGTAATTGATAAACGGAATATCTTTTGGAAGCTCTTCGTTAAACACAAGTCTTCCCGCGGTTGTTACAATGGTGCCGTCTTTGTTAGGCGTAAACAGGCTGCCGGCTTTATCCCAGATTAAATTCTTAAACGGTTTAACGCGGATAGCCGCTTCCCAGTCAAGCGATTTTCTTTCGACCGCCATGAGAGCTTCTTCCGGAGATGAATAATAGGGAATCTTATCCTTTGTTTCCGGTTTTTCCCAGCCCGGTCTTTTAGCGTTTGGTTTAATTCTTGTAAGGAAGTTGATTCCTAAAACCATGTCCTGAGAGGGGAATACAATTGTTTTTCCGTTCGCGGGATTTAAAAGATTTCTCGCAGATAACATCAGTGTCCAGCATTCCATCTGCGCAGCCTGCGTCAGCGGAACGTGAACCGCCATCTGGTCGCCGTCAAAGTCAGCGTTAAATGCGTGACAAACAAGAGGATGAAGTTTTATCGCTTTTCCTTCGACCAGCACCGGTTCAAAAGCCTGAATACCAAGGCGGTGAAGAGTCGGCGCTCGGTTAAGAAGAACAGGATGCTCTTTTACAACTTCATCCAAGATAGCGTATACTTCGGGCGTTTCCTGCTCGACATACATCTTCGCTTTTTTAATATTAAAAACAACATCTTTGTCTACAAGTTTTTTCATTATAAACGGCTTAAACAATTCAAGCGCCATTTTTGTAGGAATACCGCACTGCCACATATGAAGATCGGGACCGACAGTAATAACAGAGCGTCCTGAATAGTCAACGCGCTTTCCAAGAAGGTTCTGGCGGAAGCGTCCCTGCTTTCCTTTGAGCATATCGCTGATCGATTTAAGAGGTCTGTTAGACGATCCTTTTACAACTTTTTTCTTTTTAGAATTATCGAATAACGCGTCAACCGCTTCCTGCAGCATTCGTTTTTCGTTGCGGATAATAATGTCGGGAGCGTTAAGCGCTTGCAGTCTTTTTAAACGATTGTTGCGGTTGATAACTCTGCGGTAAAGATCATTCAAATCGCTTGTCGCAAAACGTCCGCCGTCAAGCTGAACCATCGGACGAAGTTCCGGCGGAATAACAGGAATAACGTTTAAGATCATCCACTGCGGTTTATTTTTTGAGTTGCGGAAACTTTCCACAATGTCGATTCGTTTTAAAAGACGCTTGTCGCTCTTTGTTCCTTTCTCGATCATCTTTGCGCGTAACTCGGCAGCCATCGCGTCGAGGTCTAAGTTTTCAAGAAGAACGCTTACAGCTTCGGCGCCCATTCCGGCTGTGAATCCGCCGCCGTAACGTTCCTGCGCTTCGTAATATTCTTCTTCGGAAAGCAGCTGACCTTTTTTTAAATTGGTGTCGCCGGAATCAATCACGATATATTTTTCGTAATACAAAACCGATCGAAGCTGACTTGTAGGAAGATCTAGAAGAAGACCCATTCTGCTCGGAACAGATCGATAATACCAGATGTGCGAAACAGGCGCCGCAAGCTCGATATGACCCATTCTTTCGCGGCGTACCTTAAAGTGAGTAACTTCAACGCCGCAGCGATCGCAGATAACGCCTTTATAACGGATCGATTTAAATTTCCCGCAGTAACATTCCCATTCCTTAGTCGTGCCGAAAATCCGTTCGCAGAAAAGTCCTTCCTTCTCGGGGCGCAGTGTCCGGTAATTAATCGTCTCCGGTTTTTTTACTTCGCCGTATGACCACGACCGGATCATATCCGGCGAGGCTATTCTAATCATTATCGAATCAAAATCTTGAATATCGCGCATCGTTCAAACCCCTTAATTAAAAGTTCCAGACTTGGTTATCAATTCCTCATCTTTTTCAGTGAGCGGTATTTGTTTTCCTTTAATATCAAATATAGAAAGATCGAGAGCAAGACCGCGCAATTCCTGAACCAGTACGTTAAACGATTCGGGAATACCGGCAGTTGTCGAAGGTTCGCCTTTAACTATCGCTTCGTAAATTTTTGATCTTCCTGTCATATCGTCGGATTTTATTGTCAGTAATTCCTGCAGAGTATTCGCCGCCCCGTACGCCTCAAGCGCCCAGACTTCCATTTCACCTAACCGCTGTCCGCCGAACTGCGCCTTGCCTCCCAGCGGCTGCTGGGTAACAAGCGAGTACGGACCTGTTGAACGGGCATGCATTTTATCATCAACAAGATGGTGAAGCTTTAAGAAGTAAATGATTCCGCAGAAAATCGGATTGACAAATTCTTCGCCGGTTCTTCCGTCCTTTAAAACGGCTTTGCTGGTAACGGGAAGCCCCGCTTCTTTTAATTTTTCTTCGATCTGTTCGGTCGAAGGAGACTGGAAAACAGGAGTCGAATACCATTCGTTCAATGTCGATCCCGCCCAGCCAAGTTCTGTTTCGAGTAACTGCCCGATATTCATACGGGAAGGAACGCCGAGCGGAGTCAAGCAGATATCAAGAGGAGTTCCGTCTTCCATGAACGGCATATCTTCTTCGGGGAGAATTCTCGCTACTACGCCTTTGTTTCCGTGGCGGCCCGCCATTTTATCGCCCTCGCGCAATTTGCGTTTTGTAGCGATTAAAACTTTTACCACTTCATCAACGCCGGGGCTCAAGCTGTCGTGATCTGTTCTTTTAAGACGCTGAATGTCGATAACTGTTCCGTCGATACCGTGCGGCACTTTGAGCGAATTGTCGCGCACTTCTTTGGCTTTTTCACCGAAGATTGAATTTAACAATTTGAACTCCGGAGTTGTTTCAGTTTCGCTTTTCGGCGTAACTTTGCCGACCAAAATATCGCCGGATCGCACTTTCGCGCCGACTCTGATAATGCCTTCGGCGTCTAAGTTATCAAGACTTTTATCGACAGTGTTCGGAATATCGCGCGTAATTTTTTCAGGTCCGAGTTTCGTTTCACGTACCTCTACGATAAATTCTTTAATGTGAATAGAAGTAAACATATCTTCTTTTACAACGCGCTGCGAGATAAGAATCGAATCTTCATAGTTGTAACCGTTCCACGGCATAAAACCTACAAGAATATTTCTGCCAAGTGCGAGCTCGCCGTTCTGGGTCGCGGGACCGTCCGCGATAACCTGCCCTGACGTAATTTTTTCGCCTAACTTAACGATAGGACGCTGATTGCAGCATGTATCCTGATTTGTTCTTTGGAATTTAATGAGCTGATAAACATCGTTGCCGCTTTCGTCTAACGAAACTTGAGCCGCCGGTTTCGGATTACCCGCTCTCTCCGGCTTTACGACAATTTCCTGCGACGTTACGCGGATAACAGTTCCGCCTCTGCGGGCTTTTACAAGAACGCCGGAATCGTAAGCGCACTTGGCTTCCATTCCGGTGCCGACACGCGGTGTTTCGGGGAACACAAGAGGAACCGCCTGACGTTGCATGTTCGATCCCATCAACGCGCGGTTTGCGTCGTCATGTTCAAGGAACGGAATCAACGAAGCCGAAACAGAAATGATCTGCTTTGGAGAAACGTCCATATATTGAATTTCTTCGGGACCGCGGCTTATATAATCGCCTTGTTTTCTGCAGGAGATTTGGGGCTCGGCAAATGAGCCGTTAGTGTTAACTTTCGCGGAAGCCTGCGCGATAAAGTAGCGGTCTTCATCCATCGCGGAGAGATATTCGATATCTTTTGTCGCAACGCCTTTATTGACTTTGCGGTACGGAGTTTCTAAAAAGCCGTACTCGTTTACGCGGGTGTAATTGGCAAGAGAAACAATAAGACCGATATTCGGACCTTCGGGAGTTTCAATCGGGCACATTCGTCCGTAATGCGTGTAGTGAATTTCGCGGACATCAAAACCCGCTCTGTCGCGCGAAAGACCGCCCGGTCCCAGCGCGTTAAGACGTCTCTTATGAGTTAATTCAGCTAACGGATTAACCTGATCCATAAACTGCGAAAGCTGACTGGAGCCGAAAAATTCTTTAATAGCCGCGACAATCGGTTTAATCGAAATTAATTCCTGCGGTTTTGTCGTATCCGTTTCTTTCAAACTCATTCTTTCTTTGGCGATTCTTTCCATGCGGCTGAACGCGGTTTTCATCTGGTTCGCCATTAACTCGCCGACAGAACGAATGCGTCTGTTTCCGAGATGATCGATATCGTCAATATATTCATCGCCTACATAAACTTTGATCAAATGTTTCATAGTGGCAATGATGTCATCGCTTGCAAGCGTAAATTTATTTACAGGAAGGTCGAGCGCGAATTTTTTATTTAATTTATAGCGTCCTACTTTTCCAAGATCATAGCGGCGATCTGTAAAGAACATTCCGTGAAGGTCTTTTTCCGCCTGATCGGCAGTGATAGATTCACCGGGCATTAAAACCGAATAAACAGCCATGAGCGCGTCTTCTTTTGTCGGCTCGTTGCCCGAACCTTCTTTTACGAACTTAATATCTTCGCGCTCAAAACAATTTAAAAGCATCGTCGAGTTAAGAGAATTTTCATCATCAAAATCGATGAAACAAATTGATTTAATATCATTCTTTAAAAGTTCATCAACAATGTGCGGATGAAGTTTTTCGCCTGCTCTGTAAAGAAGCCTCTCTTCATTTTTCGCAGAGCTTTCGTCTTTCACATAAATTGACTGTGCGAGAATTTTGCCGGAAATTTTTTCCTTGGTTTCGCGGTCATCTTTTATTTTGAGAGTATCAGTAACATAAAAAGCGTTAATGATTTCTTCTCTGGTGTTAAAACCGATAGTGCGCAGAAAAATTGTTCCAAGGATTCTTTTCTTTCTGTCAATCTTCGCGTAAATAAGTTCGCGTTTTTGATCGATTTCAAACTCGAGCCAGCTCCCGCGGTACGGAATAATACGCGAAGAATAAATGCCTTTTTCGTGGCTGAAAATAACGCCCGGCGATCTGTGAATCTGTGAGACAACAACTCTCTCCGCGCCGTTAATGATAAATGTTCCGCGCTCTGTCATCAGCGGAATATCACCCATATAAATATCTTTCTGGCGAATCTCACCTGTCTGCTGAAACGCGAGATTAACGCGCGCTTTAAGCGGAACGGAATATGTTAAACCTTTTTGCTTGCATTCAAGTTCTGTTACTTTTATATTTTCTTCATCGAAGGTGTAGTATTCAAATTCTAAACGCATATCTTCATTCGGACTTTTAATGGGGAAGGTCGTTTCAAAAACTTCCTGAAGTCCTTGAAGCGCGAGCTTATCGCCTTTATTAACTTTTTCTCTTTGTAAAAAACGTTCGTAGGAATTAAGCTGGATATTGATAAGATCCGGCAGATCCATCACATCCTGAATATCTTTTCCAATGTATGTTCGCTTATCTGTCGTCTTCATCTTAGCCATATTTGTCTCCCCATCTCAAAAATATTCATCATTTTTAAATATATACTTCTTTAAGACTTCATAAAATGCAGA
>JGI24695J34938_10000099_pt1 | contig 75735 bp, 64 predicted proteins | sample TergutCo191P3_FD_34938 | JGI IMG/M metagenome (IMG submission 34938)
CGAAACTAACCAAAGGTTCGAAGCGGCAGCTTATTCAAAAAGAAATGGCTGCGGCTATTTAACTGTTCATCCCTCATATCCAAAGCTGCTGCCCTGAAAAAAACACCTGCGCAGATCGTTGAAGAAATGGTGCGGGAAAAACTCGTTACAGCTGTATAATTGTTTACTATTCATTTCTCATTTCCTTTCACGGCTCATACTCGGCATCGTCCAGATTCATTTCAAAAAAAATCGTTGGGATTATATTCTTCATTGTTCCATGTATTTACGGTTCATACTCGGCTTCGTCAAGATTGATTTCCTCGAAGACACGAGCAACGCTGGGATCTGTACTGCCTTGTGGCCTATACGTGAGGCTAAAACGTCTTCCTGTCATTTTGTTTTCAAAGCTGAGTATGACAGGTAAATTAAAGGAATNAGTTGTATTGCCTGTCGCGTTATATACTAGTCGAGGCGTATCAAGGTCTTGAAGAAAAAAACGAATTCCCGGAGTAGTAGTCCATTGGTAAGTCCTTTGTTCCGGTGCAATGGTGGTTTCCCCTCCTATCGGCGCTCCTATTACATATACGTTAAAGAACCCGCTTCGTACAACAATTCTGTCTATGTAAGCTTCAACGTCCTGACCGGCTCTTATAGCTTGGATACGCGGCCAGAAATTATATGTACCATTGGGTATTACCGCCGGCGCTGTTCTTGCCGGAGCCGCTTGTTGACCTCCAGCGGATGATTGGCTTGCTGCCGCTGCTGCGCCGCTTGCTGTTGTTGTTTGCCTTCCTGCCGCCGCTGTTCCGCCTCCTGCGCCCATTCCCATTAATGCGACAATGGTTTCCCCTGCCGCTATGTTCTTGTTGAACTGGGCCTGCACTTTAGCAGTTTCCACATCAAGAGCGCGAACTGTTATTCTGTACCGGCTGCCTAATGTACTTACCGATCCTGTAACAATTGACTGCGCGCCGATAAACCGTCCTATTGATAATGCCTGGTCATCGTCTACCTCTCCTGATGTTTGAAAGTTTTGTTCTTTTCGTATTTCATCAAGACGCTGACGATCCACTACGGAAAAATTTTTGTCGTTTACAGCGTTGGCGATAAGCTCATCGATAATATAATCAGATAACGCCGCTGAACCGGATTGAATATTTAAAATGACAATAAAATTTCCGGCGGGTATATTATTGTTAATATAGTCCGACGCTTCACGGATAGTTTCGTCTAACTCATCCGGTCCTAACGCAGCTGCCGGAGCTGCCGCTGACCTGCTGGTTGTTGTGGTGGTTGCGGGAACGCCGGAGCATCCTGCCAGCACGATTAACATGGTTAATAAAATCCCTGTTAATTTTAAATTTTTCATTTTGTTCTCCTTTAATAATTTCCTCTTACGGCTCGTACTCAGCATCGTTCAGATTGATTTCTTCAAATATTGCATCGGGGTTTGCTTTGTAAGTAAGGCTGAACCGTCTGCAGGTTACATTTTCAAATGTCATGAACCGCTGACCGGCATCTCCCCTAATACCTGTATATGTCCGCGAAGGACGGTCAAGATCCTGAATTATCCACTGNTCGGTGTAATTATAATTAAGGTCTACCCCGCGTTCGAAAGTACTGGCAGAACCTTGCGCGGCACCCTGAACGTAAACTGAAAAGTAACCGCTTCTTACTACAATGCGGTCTAAATATACATTTATATCTACTCCTGCTCTCATAAAACGCGGACGAGGCCAGAATGTATATGTGCCGTTAGCGATTGCCGCTGGTGCTGGTGCGGCCGCTGTACTGCCTCCTGAAGCTGCCGCGCCGCTTGTAGTTGCCGCCTGTCGGGCTCCAGCCGCAGTTGTCGCAGCCGGACCTCCCATTAACGCTACGATGGTTTCCCCCGCCGCTATATTTTTGTTGAACTGAGCCTGCACTTTAGCAGTTTCCACATCAAGAGCGCGCACTGTTATTCTGTACCGGCTGCCTAATGTACTTACCGAGCCTGTAACGATTGACTGCGCGCCGATAAACCGTCCTATCGACAGCGCCTGGTCATCGTCTACCTCTCCTGATGTCTGAAAGTTTTGTTCCTTTCGTATTTCATCAAGACGCTGACGATCCACTACGGAAAAATTTTTGTCGTTTACAGCGTTAGCGATTAGCTCATCGATAATATAATCAGATAACGCAGCGGAACCGGATTGAATATTTAAAATGACAATAAAATTTCCGGCTGGCACATAGTTGTTAATATAGTCCGACGCTTCACGGATAGTTTCATCCAGTTCATCAGGCGCTAATTGAGCGGATGATGCAGCGGATCTGTTGGTTGTAGCTGCCGGCGCGGAAGTGAAACCAACACAGCTTGCCAGTACGATTAACATGGTTAATAAAATACCTGTTAATTTTAAATTTTTCATTTTATTCTCCTTTATTTTTACAACCTTTATGGGCCGTATGGTTACTGATTATTTATGCTAACAGTGCAGCTTCCGGTTCTAGAATCAATACACTCATCGCAAACCCACTTTCCGCTTTCCGAACAGTGGTTAAAGTGAAAATGAGCTTCCAGATTGGCTCTGTCAAACGCGGTTCTGTGTTCCTGCGCCCATACCAACTGGCGGGCTTCTTCATTTTCGATGACTGTAAAACCGCCCAGTTCAAAGGGAATTGGCTGGCTTTTCCATTCCTTACCGCAGTTGTCGCAAAAAAAACTGAATGAAAATAATTCAACGCTGGAATGGTCGGTTGTCCGTGATGTAAGCGAAACGCTCATATATTGATTTTTTGTATAAAAAGGATTGCCTTTCTACCTGTTAATTATCATAGGTTTGCTTGTTTTTGGGTTATTTTTTACCTATTAATTCTAATAGGTATGGCTGTTTAAAGGAATTTTTGACCTGTTTAGTTCTTGTACTTGGCGAACAGTTCCGCTCTGCTTTGTATTCCCAGTTTTCTGTACAGATTTGTAGTATGGAAATTAACTGTTGGATAACTTATTTTCAATGTAAAAGCGATTTCTTTGGGAGCCTTGCCTTTCAGCAGCATGGTAAATACTTCATGTTCTCTTTCTGTCAGATTTAAATTGTCCTTTATATTGATTACTTCCGTTTCCGCCAGGCTCTGGGAAAATTCAGCCATATTCTTCAGTTTTAGACCGTCTGTCCAGTCGGCTTCGAACAGTTTTTTCTGCAGGAATGGAAGGATCAAAATACATAATGAACTTAAAAAAACCACAATGCCAAGAGCTATTGTATGGTACGAGCCTTCATAACGATCAAAAACCTGAGATAAAAAACCGGAAACAAAAAAGTATTCAATAAATAAAATCACGCAAAAAAGCTGATACATTCTTTTTGATTTGCTTTTCTTAATCGCGCCTGAACAAAGATAATAAATAATTACATAACCCAGACCGTCTCCAAGGCCGTAAATAAGGGAGCCTGTAAAATGAGCCGCGTCCGAGTTATAGTTTACAATTGTGAGTCCCAATAATGAAAAAGCCAGAAACATCAGCCAAACATAAAGAGAGTTGCGGTTGCTTATCAGCATTATTAAAGTTATAACCAAAATGGAAGAGAACTGCCCAAGCCCGTAAGGCAGACTGAATATAATGTTTTCAGCTACTTCAATATAGTTGATCATGCACATTATCAGGTAATAAACGATATGAAGCCCAATTACTATTATTACTGTGGAGTTTTTACCGCCCGCGACGGAATTTCTGTCTTCCGTGTTTAAATTGCGCAGCGTATCCTGATTGGTCTCTGATATTTCATTTTCATGCACAGGTTTTTGGATATTTCTGTCCAGCAGAAAAACCATCGCCAGGTAGAATATCATTATTATAATGCCGCCCCATGTTTTATAAAAATCCTGCACAACCGGGAATGCCCTGTAGACTGTGTAATAAAGACTGTAATATAAAATTATCAGCGTTAGACCGGACAGCCTTTCAACATTATTCAGTTTGAAGCAAAAGATAAAAAAAGCGCAGGCTGCGCAAATGCCGTTAAAGAACTGAAAAGCCATGAATACCGCAAGCTTCGCGATATCCAATGTCAGCCATAATTGAACAGGAATCAGGACAGCGCTGCATGCCGCCGCCGCTTTTAACATGGGAACAATCAGTTTCTCCGGCACAAAGGCAAGCGTAAGCCAGCCCAGACCCAGAGTATAAAGCATCAGTTCATAGGATTGTAATCCGGCGAATTCGATATTAAGGTTAAAATAGCGGAAATCACCGAGTATAACTGACAAAGGAAAAATCAACAGCGCGGGCCACAGATCCTGTCTGAGATTCCTCAGGGACAGCTCGTCTCTTGTCTGTATAAATCTTTTAATACTGGTAATAAGACCTGACAAATTATACACCCTTAAAGACAGAAGTAAGATACAGCCTTCTTATAACCCGCGCCGCTAGTGTCCTGTTATATTCGGTTTCCAAAATAACAGGACACTGGCTTGCTTGTTTTCATCTTCCTTTTATCTTTTATTATATATTATGCTAAAGGTTAATTTTATTCAATCTTACCGTTTGCAGATTAGGTTGAATTCCGCCGCCTGCGCGAGGGATAAAAAGAACTTCCGCGAGGTTTTCATATATGTGCGGAAAGGATCATTTTGATCTCCTCCCAAGTTCACGTTTTTTTCATTATCAGGCGGCGGGAAAAGAAAGCTGGCTACTTCCTTCACTTCGCTGTCTGTTATGCGACACATCAGCGCGTCCAGTTTTTTTATTATTTTTTTCTGCTGTTCGGGGTTTGTCCTGTCCGCTGACGCCTGCATTGTAATTGCCGCTCCTTCAATGGCGGCGTTTTTTATGTTTTTTAATCCGCGCGTTAAAACAGACACCGCTTTCTCATAACGTTCTGTTCTGCTGCGCGATTCCTGCGTCTCATGGAAATCTGTTTCAATTTGGGAGAATCTCTCCTCAATGCGGCGATCAATTTCATCGCGGCGGTCCGCAAGGGAAAGGAAATCTTTCTCCTGTGCGGGGTTAAGCCCTGTAATTTCTATGCCGCTGCGGAAAAGGGAAAAGTTTTTAACTTCTTTATATTTACGGAATTGATTCTCAAACCATGCGGCATACAGGGAGAGTCTTCGATCTGTGAGTATCTTCTCGTTTGAACCGGAACGTGTTTTATACGGGATGCCGTCGCGCAGGATACGGGCGATCCATGTTTCCGCCGGGTTTAAGCGGCTGCAGCCAGCGTTGGAAAGTTCTTCAAAACGCGCGCCGCGGAAATGTGTTTTAAAATCGGGGTAGGCAAGATCCAATCCAGCGATCCAAATCTCCCTTGCGCCGATGTTACGCGCAAAATCCCACGCTGTGGTAGCGACAGAACCTCCGGCTCCGAGCTTGCCTTTTGGATCAACCTGGTTTTCAATAAAAGTGCCAATCGGGAACAAGGAGCCGCAAAGAAAAATATTTTTAAACGGCAGCTTCATTACCGGCGGGTATACCGCCGATTCGGCAATAAGGGCTGTCTTTGAGCAATTACAGCGGTCAAGATGGCGGCTGTTCCAGAACTGCGGATCCACTACCAGAACAAAATCCGGCTCTACTTCGTTCCTTAAAAAAAAACGCAGGCTTGTGTCAACCGCGACAATAATGCACCTGCGTTTGATTTCGCGTAACAAAGGCGTTATTTTATCCAGGCTTGGCCCTGCCGCCGCAAGAAAAACAGGCAAGGTATCGCTTCTTGTTTTCATGCCTTCCGTGATGTTATTCAAAACGCCTTTGTTTGTATTACTGAAATCTCCCGAAGCGAGACCCGCGAGACGGGAAATACCCGGATAGTCGCGGATTGTTTCCATGTTACGCGATAGATTGCGCACCCAGCGCGCAGCGAATCGCCTGTGGGTAGCCATGTTAACTTCATCCCGCATCGCCCATGTGCGGATGCGATCTTCAACAGATTTGTACCATTCCTCATCAAGGGCTGTAAGCGCTCTGTTGCGGATAATGGAGGGAGCCGGTTTTTCATCATCGTTTTCCGCTGTAAAGGAATTCGCTATATTTAAAGCGTTTGTTATGCTTTCGCCTGATCCGCCCAGAACAAAAATTATATCATTTTGGGAAAGAAAGCCGCTTAAATCCCGCGATTCCAGCGCTTTTAACAGTAAATTTTTATATTTTTCTACAATTATGACAGGACGGCTGTCTTTCGCGGCGATTTTGGCAGCGGCGCACGCGGCGTAACCAAGACCGAAACCAAGGATAATAACCGCTCCGTTTGCGCTGTCCGCCATTTGCGCGATGCGCTGTCCTTCACGTAACGGGTCGCGCGGTGAATGCGCGTAATTTCCCCTGACGCAAAGCGATGGCTCTCCGCAGGGAGTTGTTTCAATTTTTATTTCATCATCCGCGAGAATATCGCCGTTATCTGAAGACAGTTCTTCAAGAAGCCCGGGATAACACTTAACAAGAATATCCCTGTTTATCTCCCAATTGGATGCCATTATTCCAGTTCCAGAACAAGCGTCATACCGTCCGAAACGGGAGTTCCCGGCGGAAGGCTCTGGCGGCGCACCCAGCCGTCGCCGTATATTTCCACATTTACAGTTTCATGTAACAGAAGCGGAAGCAGTATTCTTTTCGCGATGCCTGTATAATCCGGCACTTTGTCAACAAGGGCTGGAAGGCTGCCTGTTGGAATGTTTATTACGGAAGGCTGGCTGATCTGCGGATTGCGTCCTCTTGGAATGCCTAAATAATTGATCAGGGTATCAGCGGCTTCCCTAATCGCCGGAGCCGCAATTCTTCCGCCGAAAATTTCTCCCTGCGGTTTTATGATTGCAAGATACAGAACAAGCGAAGGGGATTCCGCCGGCAGTAATGCGATACAACTGGCGATATAGTCGGTTTCGGAATATCTTCGCGTAACATTATCAGGCATCTGGGCGGTTCCTGTTTTAACAGCCAGAGACAGATCTCCAACGCCTGCGCGCCAGCCTGTACCCATTGTTGTAGCCGCATCCATCATGTAGGAACGCATGGTTCTTGCGGTTTCCGCTTTCAGAATACGGCGGTTTTCGCCGTTTTCCCATTCAGTTTCGGTTTTGCCGTCAGCTGAAATTATTTTAGACACAATTCTCGGAGGAACCAGTACTCCGTCATTGGCGATTGCGGTAGCGGCCTGAAGCATCTGCCATCCGGAAACCGAAATTTCCTGGCCAAACGCAAGAGTAGGTTTGGATCTGTCAGACCATTGTTCGCTTGGCATAAAAAATCCTGCTGTCTCTCCGGGACTGCCCGCGCCTGTTCTGGAACCAAAACCATAATTGATTAATAAATCATGGAATACCCTGTTATTAATATTATCTGATGCTTTGGCAGCGCCTACATTGCATGAAAGCAGAATTATCTCTCTGGCGGTAACATTGCCATGAACATCAAGACAGTGTATCGGAGCACCCCTTACAGGAGTATAAACTCCATTGCAGTTAAAAACTGTATTACCGGAGATAACGCCGGACTCAAGAAGCGCGGCCAGTGAAAAAACCTTGAATACTGAACCAGGCTCATAAGCCCAGATAGCAGACCTGTTCATGCGGTTTTGTTCGTTTGAATCCCGGAAATTGTTAAGATCAAATCCGGGAATGGAAGCCGAGCCCAGAATATCTCCGCTTCTGGGATCCATCGCCAAAAACATTACAGCTTCCGCGCCTGTGTCATTCATTGTACGCGACGCTATCTGTTCCAGAATGAGCTGGATATTTATATCAATGGTCAGCACAATCTGCGAACCTTTGCCGTCATTATCCGCTCCATCAAGAATGCTGTTAAAAGCGTGTTCAATACCGTCAAGACCTCTGTTTCTGTCCCCGACAAAACCAATAATCTGGCTCGCGAGATTTTTTTCAGGATATACCCTGCCGACTACAGGCTGAACCATCAAACCAGTGATTTTCTTTTTAATATCCTTATCATCAAGCATGGCGTTAAGACGCCTTGCGGTTGTATCATCAACCTGTCTTTTCAGATATAAAAAATCTGACGCGGACAGGTTTATCCTTTCGCGTATTTCCGAAGCGGACATATTAATAATAGGCGAAAGTTCACCGGATAAACTGTCAATGTCGGTAATTGACGGTTTCCAGACAGAGACATCCGCAAATCTTATTTGCATGGCAAGAATGCGGCCGTTTCGATCCAGTATTGCACCCCGCTCTGTCATGGCGGAAGCTGAATGGTAAACAGGCGTTATATCATTTTTAATAATTAAAACACTGTAATGTATAAGCAGGTATAATGCAAAACCGCCCAGAAAAATAAATAAAATTATGTAGCGCCGGTTAAGATTCATTCAGTACCCCAATACTTTTCCTATTATATTATTAAACGGCACTTGCCCGTAAGAACGTGAATCATAGGAAGAATGAGCGTTATCTCCTTCAACGATGAAGCCTCCCCATTCGGTCATTTCAATACATCGTTTAACCGCAAGCTCGCCTGTGGGAGTATAAAAAACCAGCACTTCTCCGTTTTTTGGTTTTGCCCAGCTTATTAAGTAGTTCTGCCGCCACGGGAGGCGAAACCCGTATCTTAAACGGTTGATTACCAAAACAGCGCCATTTTCAATCGCAGGTTCCATTGAATGTCCCTGAGCTATCATAAAATCCAAAACAAATAATTTTAAAACAAGCGCCGACGTGAGTGACAATATAATTGCTTTTGTACCATTCATATATAATCCTAATTACTTTTTTTGTCGATAAATCCAGTATGGCTGTAACAATAGAAAACCAAAACATTGGAAAACGATACAAATCATCATCCGCAGGACATAATAATAAATCGGCAGGTTTTAATACGGGATTTATGAGCCAGTTCGATCAAAGACCAGTCCGTAAAAGAAAGAAAAGCCCGCATTCAGGCAGTTCTCCCTCTTTTTTCAATATGATTGGACAAAGAAACAAAATTAATGAAAGGCGCTCAGCATATCAGACATCGTATAGACGCGGAAGTTCATCAGATGCCAGGTACAGAAAACAGGAACAGCCGCAAAATAATAATAACAACAGTAATGAAAAAAATAACAGTAATAGCGGTTCAGGTTTCAGCTTTGCTGTTCCATCTGTAGCTACTCTTTTAGTAATCGCAGGTACAATATTTATAAGCTTGGTTGCGCTTAAATGGGATGATCTTAATATACAAATACCTCAAAATTATGTTTTTCAGCCTGCAGCCGGAGATAATACGGAAGAACGCGCCAGAAAATATGCCTCCACAGGCATTGTTAATGTTTTACAGCCGCATAATACGGCAGTAAAACCCGATTCACTTACGAATCCGGCCGATTCTATTGTTACCGGTACCGCTCCCGAGGCAACACACAATACAGAAACTGAATTTCTTGTTACCTTTCAATGGCAGCCTTACAATGTTAAAAAAGGCGATACTGTTTCGGGAATCGCTCAAAGACACAGTGTTTCAGTAGGAGCGGTAATCGCTTCAAATGACATTAAAAATGCCAGGCGTTTACAGGAAGGAGCGGTTTTACGAATACCGAACATTGACGGTATCCCATACACCATTAAAAGAGGCGATAATTTATCAGGAATCGCGGCCTCTTTCAAGGTTCCGCTGGATGTAATACTTGATGTCAATGATATAAAGAGCGATATTATCAAAGCCGGAGAGATGATTTTTATCCCTGGCGCGCGCATGAATGATATGGATCTAAGGCTAAGTATGGGTGATTTGTTTATCTACCCATTGCAGACCAGATATATCACCAGCAATTTTGGTCTGCGTAAAGACCCAATCAACGGTCATTTGGCTTATCACAATGGTATTGATTTAAGGGGAAGCACCGGTACGACAGTTATGGCGGCTTTGGATGGAACAGTCTCTGTAGTCAGTGAAAACTGGTTATATGGAAAATACATCATTATAACCCACACCAATGGTTATAAAACACTGTATGCTCATCTGAGTTCAACCTCCGTAAGGCAGGGTGACAGGGTGGTAACGGGCAGAAAAATCGGAGAAGTGGGGAATACAGGTTATAGCACAGGGTCTCATCTTCACTTCGGCATTTATAATAAAGAAGGAAAAGAGGTAAATCCGCTTGATTTACTACATTAAACCTGATATAATCAGAACAGTTTGGGAGAGCTTATGCGTAATTTAATATTGATTCTTTTAGCGTTTTTGGCCGTTTTTACGTATATCCGCGCATTTGACACGGCGGATTCCAGGGTAATGTCAGCAGAGGCTTCAATTGAGACTTTGATAGAGAAACCAATAGATATTATCCATTAAATTTATTACAATTATATTATGACATTCGGCGAAAAACCTGCGGTTGTATCACCTGTAATCTCGTTTAATAATGTGGTAGATGATGCGTGCGAAAGATTGATGGAGCGGCAGATAAAATATTCGATCAGGCATATTCAGGAAATGGAAGAGCGTCTTTCGTGTATTGAACGGGAACTTGATGATTTTCTTTCACAAAGAGGAAAAGGTTTGGAATGATTTTACGGAAAATCATTTCTGTACTGATTCTTTCCCTCTTAACAATTTTTAACCTTTACGGAATTAATTTTTCTGATTTAAATCTGTCAGGCGACAGGCTTTTATTCAGGGCGGAATTTGAATCGCAGCAAATGCTTTTCCTCTCCCGTCTTGGATCTCAGTCCGGTTCCTCCGCCGGCGGCATGACTCTTCAGCAGCTTACAGCTTTTCCCGAAAAGCTCACATTGGTGGATAATGGAAGAACAATTCTGGCCCTCTCCCGCTTCGGTGCCGTTAGAATTCCTGCCGCCGGAGGATTGCCCATACCTCTGCCGGGACTTCCGTCTTTCGCGTCAGGGGATGTGCCTCTGAAAGGAAGAGGGCATGGATTTGCCGCTTCCGCCGATGGACGCTGGATTGTTTACGCGGAACCGACAAGCGCGGCTTACGGAAACCTGATGATGGTTGATATATCAAACGGCGTAAAGTGGAAAATATGCGAAAGAATGGAACTGCCTTCTCTGGATTTTCCCGCCTGCTGGAGTCCCGATTCAAGGTTTTTTATTTATGAAAAGGGAGGCAGGCTTTTTTATTATCCCATAATGAATGATCTCTCCGCGATGGCGGATGAACGTTTCAGGCAGATTGGAGCAGGCGGGATAACTTCGGTTGTATGCGGATCGCAGGGTGATTTTTTTTATTTTTCCGGCAATATCCTGTACCGTGTAATGCATTCTGAACTTTATACAAGAACAATTTACGGCGATTTTCTTTCCATCGGCACTGTGGAAGCCGCTCTTCCTTTTGATTTTGATCCGCGCTTTGACCGTTTCTGGATGGCCCCGGATTCGGGTTCTGTTCTGATAAACAAGATGGGAAAAAGCCTGTTCCTTTTTATGTTAGGTGAAAACCGCTACAGTGATTCTGTTCTTCCGCATGTTGCGCTTGGACAGGGGGCGTGTAATTTAAACGCGCTTTGGTCAGCTTCAGGTCAGTTGACCATTATCGCATCCATGCAGAATGAAACAAAAGTCTGGCGTTTTGAAATACGGGATAACTCCGTAAAAACAGCCGCGTCTGCCGGCATTCCGCTTTCTTCCGATGGAATTCTGTCTCCCGACGGGACAAGGGTGATTTTCTGGGGAGAGAAAGGCCTTGAGCTATGGGATTATACCAATTGGCGGCTCATACAAAAGCTCAGCAGCGATCCGGTTTTTTCCTGCGTGTGGATTAACAACAGGCAATTTATAAGCGGGAACGGCAGGTTTATCGAAGAGATAAATATTACTGGAACAAATTATCTGCGCAGGAGAATTTGCCTTTCCGGCGCGGTAGATGAATTCGGTTTTGAAGAAAGTTCGCGCGAATCACTTCGGATTCTTGCGAAGGCCGGAACTGACTGGTTTGTCAGCGACGGAAGAAGTCCCTGGGCGATTATATCGAATCCTCAATTACGGAATGCTTCGCTTGCTTCGGAACGTTACCGCGTCTATCTTGAAAACCAGCCTTCCGGTCCTTTTAATAATGTCCCGATGATACGCAATATCAGCTCATTCAGTACATTCTCGCTTGTGTCAGGTTATTCGGTAAACAGCGTTTACGCGCATGACAGACAGATGCAGATTGCCCTTTGTTTCGATCTTTACGATGATGATACGGGCTTGTCTTCAACCCTGAACGCATTGAACCGTTTTAACATAAAAGCCACTTTTTTTATGAACGGCGATTTTATACGCCGTAATCCCCTTGCAGCATCCGCGATTGCGCAGGCCGGCCATGAAACAGCTTCGCTTTTTTACGCTCCCATCGATCTTTCAGATTCCCGTTACAGTGTTACGCCTGAATTTATCGCCCAGGGACTTGCACGTAACGAGGATGAGTTCTTCCGCGCTACCGCAAGAGAGCTGTCCCTGTTATGGCATCCGCCGTTTTACCGCAGTTCCGCTTTGGTAAACGAATCTGCGGCGGCTTCAGGATATGTCACGGCGGCAAGGGATATAGACATCGGCGACTGGTTATCCAGGGATGACGCGCTGAGGCTGAATGTACGCCAGATGAGTCCAGGCGAAGCAATTGAGCTAATTATTGAAAACAGAAAGAACGGCGCTGTTGTTCCGGTTCGCCTTGGTCTGCTCTCAGGCGGCCGCGATGAATATATGTACCAGCGCATCGACGCCCTTCTGGACGCATTGATCCGCAGCGGCTGTGATATTGTTCCTGTTTCATCAGTTTCAGGCAGATAAAACGGTCTGTTATCTGCACATACAGCGACGCGTATTTTAACCATGTCCTGATAAGGAAATATTTACCGCATGATTTCATTTAACGTATTGCAGCCCGAATGCAGACGAATTCTTGATTCTGTTCCCGCTTTAATAAATAAAATATTTCCTGTTCCCGGGAGGTTCCGAAGCTCTTTGCCTTCGCATATCGCGGAACTTTCCCGTTTGCTTACAGCCGAAAGGGGGGATCGCCGTCTTTCATATCTGTCCCGGCCTGAGTATCTTTCCGCGTATTTGCGTTATTTTTTACCGTGGAATCTGTACCGCCTATGCATTCTTCTTCCGGGGCTTGAATTATCTCTTTGCGCAGGCGGCACAGTTGTTGATATTGGCAGCGGCCCTCTTACTCTTGTTAGCGCGTTATGGATAACGTGTCCCGGTTTGCGCGGAGTACCTCTTGAGTTTTACTGCATAGACCGCTGCGCTCCCGCCCTTGAAGCGGGGAAGAAATTATTCGCAGCTATTGCGCCTGACAGTGAATGGAAAATTCATCTCGTGCGCGAAGACATTGATATCAGAAAAACTGATATTATGCGCAATAAAAACGCGGCTTCCCTTGTTTGTGCAATTAATATTTTCAATGAAGTTTATGAAAAATTACCGCACTCAAATACAGAAGGATTAAAACGAATGGCATCTGACATAGCCCGTATTATGCATGGCTGCGCGCAGGATAACGCTTCCTTATTGACAGTTGAACCCGGCGTGCCGCAATCAGGACATTTTATTTCTTTTTTACGAAACGCGTTTATGGATTTGGGCCGCCTTCCGTTATCGCCGTGCACCCATGCGGGAAAATGCGTGCTTCCCGGCGTAAAAAAACGCTGGTGCCATTTTGCTTTTGAGACTGAGAACGCGCCCATTGATCTTCATCGTCTTTCAGCGGCTGCGGGAATTCCTAAAGAACGCCTTGCGTTTAGTTTTCTGCTGACAGGCCCGGTGTGTTACGCGCATTCATCTGTTAACAAAACAGCTAACGCGGCGAAAAAAGGAACTGAAAAGGCAAGAGTTATTTCAGATGCTTTTCCCCTGCCTGGCTATGGAACAGCGGGTTCAAAGAGCGGCTGTTATGGACGCTACGGCTGTTCACAGGCAGGATTGATATTGCTTGCCGGAGAAAAAAAACGTATTGATAAACTGGTTTGCGGCGCCGTTATTGATGTTGAAGTAACCGCAGACAAACACGACGCGAAAAGCGGCGCAGTAATTATTGAGGTATAAAATGAACGAACAGCCGTTATTTTCCAGTATGCACACTCATACTTTATTCTGCGACGGACAGGATGATGTAGAAACAATGTGCCGCGCCGCTTATGAAAAAAAGTTATACGCAATCGGCTTCAGTTCACATGCGCCGGTTTATAAACAAACAGGCATGAAGACAGACTGGAACATGAGCGAAGAGCGTATTGATGAATATATCGCGGAAATTAACGCCGCAAAACGCCGCTGGCAGGGAAAATTAACTGTTTTTTTGGGACTGGAAGCCGATTATATCAAAGGCATGAGATCCCCCTCTGATAGTGATATAAAAAATATTAATGCGGATTATATTATCGGATCTGTTCATTATATAGTTCCGGCAAACGGCGCGCAGCCTTTTACAGTGGACGGTCCTCTTCAGGAGTTTGTAAAAGGATTAATCGAAGGTTTTAACGGAGACGGCGAAGCGCTGATGCATTGTTATTATGACGCGGTAGCGGAAATGATTGCGACAGGTGGTTTTGATATTTTGGGACACGCGGATATTATAAAGAAAAATTGTATAAATAAAAGTTTTTGGCCGGCTGAAAGCGAATTATGCCGTCAAAAGGAAATAGCTTACGCTGTTAGCGGAAAACGCGCCTATAGTGAAACTTCCAATATAGCGGTAGAAGTTAATACTGGCGGCATTAACAGAAAAAAAATAAATGATGTTTATCCTTCATTTTCTTTTTTGCGTTTTTTGCGCGAGTGTGAAATCCCTGTTATTATTACTTCTGACGCTCACTGCGCGCAGGATATTGACGGTAATTATAATAAAGCGCTCGATGCACTTGTTCACGCTGGTTTTATGGAGCATGTTCTTTTTTACGGTAAAAAAAATGGAAATACAATCTGGAAAAAAGTAAAAATACTGTAAATTGCAGCGTAAATCGCTCGACTAATATTTATTTTTATATTATATTTTATAATAGTAATATTATATATTAAGGAGTTAATATGCCAAAAACACAAAAAACACCCGGATCGCTTCTTCTGGAATTCCTGGATAAGTATGATCTTAACTGCAATAGACTCGCAAAAGAAATCAATTGCAGCCAAACCGCATTAAGGCTTATCAGTCTTGATAAAAGCAGAATTACTACATCAATCGCTGTTCGTCTGGCAAAGTACTTTGATACGAAACCTGATTTCTGGTTGTTAGCACAAATGGATTATGATCTTGCGGCGGCAGAACAAAACAAAACATTAGCTAAACTATTAAAAGGTATTTCTAAAGCAGATAAATCAGCTTCCAAACGTAAGTAATCAGCTTTTGTCCGTAATGCGAAATACATTACGGACAGAATATATTTAAAAAAAATGTCGCATTACAAAAATATTTGTATTTTTTAAATTTGATTGTTTCTTAATACTACAAAATTAACTATTTATATTGGTATTATTCGGGATTCTGGCGTAATATCTCTTTGAATATCAATTTGTTTTTTTGTTTTTCAAAACCTTATCTTGATTTTTCCACTCCAAAATGGACGCAGTATTTTACAAGCGTACAGCAGGAACAGAATGGGCTGACAGGGCGGCATAATTTTTGTCCGTACAGAACCAGAAGATAGTTGATCCTTTTCCAGTATTTTTTTGGGAGTATTTCCCTTAATATCATTTCTGTTTCTTCCGGATTTTTACTTGAAAGCCATCCGCATCTGTTTGAAATTCGGTGAACGTGAATATCTACGCATAATCCGTCAAGATCGAAGGCTTCAGTCAGTACAAGATTAGCGGTTTTCCTGCCAACACCCGGTAAAGAAAGCAATTCTTCCATGGATGCCGGAACCAGGCCGTTATATTGTTCAAGTAAAATATGCGCAATTTTTTTTAATGAAGATGCCTTATTCCTGTAAAATCCCGCAGGATAGATCAATTTTGCGATTTTTTCTTCTTTCATGGCGTTTAATTCTGCAGGACTGCCCCCTCTTTCCAGCAGGCGGCTTGAAGCTAAAAGCGTTACATCGTCCTTTGTGCGCAGACTTATAATTGTTGAAACAAGTACAGCCCAGGGATCCCGTCTGTAATGTTCCGCTACAGTATTTACTGATGGATCCTGAACAGATAAATCTCCGCGCCATTTTTCAAGAGCGTTAAAAATTGCGTCCCATTCAGGAATTTTTCGCATGACTTTAACCGTGTTTTTCAAGCAGGCAGAGAGCTAAAACTTCAACAGCTTTTCCTTTGCCTGTGGATCCCATGCCCTCAGCGGTTTTTCCTTTCAGAAAAATTTGTTCAGGAGTAACCTCAAGCGCTTTTGCCATGGAACTGCGGATAACATCGCGGTATGGAAGCACTTTGGGTTTTTCACAGATTATCACACAATCAAGATTTACAAGATGCCAGCCTGCCTGTTTTACCTTCTCATGCGCGTAACCTAATAGAACCATTGAATCTGCGTCCCTGTATGCGGGATCGGAAGGCGGGAATAATTCGCCGATGTCGCCTAACCCGCTTGCGCCAAGCAGCGCGTCGCATACAGCATGGGCAAGCGCGTCCCCGTCAGAGTGGCCAAGCTCTCCCTTTAACGCGGGAATCTCAACGCCGCCCAGCAGAAAGATGCGCCCTTTTTTTAAAGGGTGGATATCGTAACCTAAACCGCATCTTAACACGCTTTTTCCTTTTTTTATTTCGCCAATACTACTCCGGGTAACGGAGTAAAAGTTCTGAAAGAAATATATTTAAATGGATGAATGTCAAGCGCGTTGGGATACCAGCCTTCAAGTTCCGCTGTGTCCACAATGTTCAATGCCGGGCTGTATGAAATCGGCAGAACTACGCCCCTGTCCAGTAAAAGTTTTTCCGCGTTGGCCAGAGTGGTGAGACGGGCATTGCCTTCTTCCAGCATGGATTTTTCAATCAGCGCTTCATAATCTGCGTCATTGTAACGGGCGTCGTTTAAATTTGAATCGCGGCGCCACATCTGCAGAAATGTGTAAGGATCGGCAAAGTCTCCTATCCATGTTGATGAGCCAATTGTATAACCGTTTTCCTTCATTGACTGAAAATATCGTTCATACGGAATCACTTCAACGCGTACGTTAAACCCAAGAATTTCTTTCCATGCGACAGCCATCAGTCCTCCTATTCGGGACGCTTCGCGCGAAGGAGTCAGTCTGATAACAAGATCCGGCATCCTCGCGCCGCCTGGATAGCCCGCTTCGGACATAAGCCTCTGCGCCTCCTCATAGTTTGTTTCAGAAATTCCTTCAACTCTTGGATAACCGGTTATGGGAAATATTAATGTGTCGGCGGGCAGGGAATACGCGCTGCGAATCTCTTCCCAGGGCAGAACCAAAGTCATGGCGCGGCGGACTCTCGCGTCATTCCACGGTCTTATATCGCTGCGTATATAATAATAATGAGTGGCGAACATGACATTCACCTGAATGCCGGATCTGTCTGTAAGGGATTCAACATTAACATCGCCCGCAATCCAGCGGGCTTCGCCGGTGTTCCACAGAACAGACGCTTCTTCCGCGGTTTCTGTCAGCTTAATGATTAATTTGTTAAGCGAAACATTTCTGCGATCCCAGTATTGTTCATTCTTTAAAAGTACAATGCTTTTTTCGTCCATTGTGTTAATGCGGAAAGGACCGTTTGAAACAGGCGGCGTCCAGTCAGATGTTTCTGACGGAGACCATTTCCTGTTCAGCATTGATGAGTGTATAGGGCTGAAAGAATGATGGCATAACATGGCGGGAAAGAACGAAGCCGGTGAATTTAATTTAACCACAAGCGTTCTTCTGTCGGAAGCGATGATGCCGACTTTCGCGGGGTCTTTTTCAATGCCGTTGCGAAAATCGCGCGCGCCTTCAATTATATCGAATAAGCTTGAATACGGTGATTCGCGTTCCGGCTCAAGGAGTGAAATCCACGCTGCGCGAAAATCTTCAGCTCTTACAGGATCTCCGTTCCAAAATCGTGCGGACTGCCTGAGCGTAAAAGTCCACTGCTTCTTGTCTTCGGAAAGCGCCCATCTTTCCGCTACTGCCGCGACGGGTTCCAGAGTAAACGGGTGATAGGAAAAAAGTCCTTCATAAATTGCCGTATAGATCTGGGCTTCGCTCGCGAAATATGATTTTCTGAAATCCAGTTCTATATCCTGTTTTGAGAATGTAACAGTAAGCTCATCCCGCGCCTGAACATCAGGCCGTCTTTCTGCAAAATCCTGCTCTTCCTCTTCTTTCGGCGGTTCAACCGGTTTAAATGGATCTGTTGATTCTGGCTGCACTGGCGGCTCAAGAGGACGCGGAACCTGTGAAACCACTCCTGGAGCATCTTCAATAAACGGTTCCCGCACACTGGAACTCTGACATCCGGCAAATAAAACAAATACACATAACGCCAAAATGGATTTCTTTATCATATATAAAGTATATTATTATATTTTGATAATTACAATATGTTTCTTCTTATTGATAACAGGGCAGTTAAAAAATCAGTTATTGTCGCTTGTAATAACCCTGTAATGCGCAGAAGTCATATCAATGCCGGCGTCACGGAAACCGTTTTGTATATTTTCGTACAGCATAGTGTAAATGCGCGGGACATGGCTTACATCTTTCGTGTAACAGTTTATCTGGTAGCAGGCGTAAAAATCATCCAGTTTTGTCTGAAGCACAAAAGGTTTGGGATTCTTCTGCACATTGGCGGTGGCAAGCGCGGCATTGATTAAAATATCATGAACTGACTGCCAGGGAGTAGCGTAACCGAATGTAACTTCAGCGAAAATGATAAGACCCTCTTCATCTTCGTCGGATGATGTATTGTAGTTGACTATGTTTGAGCCGAGAATCATTGTGTTAGGGAATGTAATATATTCGTTTTTATGCGTTTTAAGACGGACTACCATCAGGTTTTTTTCCACGACAAAACCTGTTAAATCTTTTATTTTTACCCTGTCGCCGATTTTAAACGGGCGCATGTATGTGATAACAAATCCCGCGACAAGATTTCCGATAGCGTTTGTTGATCCAATTGAAAATACAATGCCTACAAAAACCGATACGCCCTGAAAAGCCCTTGAATCGGAACCAGGAAGATAAGGATAAATAATCGCGACCGTAAAAGCCCACAGGAGCACCTGGAAAATCTTTAAGGTAGGATGCGCCCAGTCAGGATAGAAGCGGGGAATCGTCATTTTGCCCCTCTCTATCTGATTGGCCAAATATTTCAGTCCGCGAAGGGTATAACGGGTAATGGTAATTATTATAATGATTGTAATCAGATTGGGGAAAAACATTACTATGCCCATGCCGATATCTTTCAGCGTGGTTACAATATAGTTAATTAGCATCCAGGCAATATCCCTTGTAGCGGGAAAAAGACTGAATACAACTGGCAGCGTAAGAAATAGCAGAACCAGACTGATTAAATATTTCAGCCATCGCAGTAAAAAAATTATTGCGCCTGCGACCTGTTTGGCGGTAAGAACGCGGAATTTATGTATTATAAAAGGTTTTATCAAATTTTTACCGGATGAACTCTCTATTTTTTTATTAAGCTGCCTGAATAATATCCAGACGAGCCAGATTAATAAAACCGATACAGCGATGATTCCAAGCGTTATGCCAATTTTCGGCAGTAAATGCAGGTTTTCAAATAACGTAAATAATTCACCCATTCTTATTACACTCCAAATTAAAAACAGCTTGCTATCGCGCTTTCCAGCGCTTCAAGCTGAGGCTCAATAATCGCGACAGGCTCGCACTTTTTTTTCAATGCAAGAATCGATTTAGGTATATTAATTGATTTTTCAGCTGTTTTCCCGGTTAAATTTTCATCTCTTGCGGGGTGCCCCGTAGCCAGAACAATTGTATGAGCATGGCAGTTCCATTTGCGCTCTGTAATAATTTTCTGCGCGGCGGCAAATGCGACTGCGGTGTTTGAATCAATATGTATTTTATATTTACTGTACACAGCATCCTGTGTCTGCATGGTAAGCCCGTCGTTTATCGAGGCGGGGAAAACCATATTGCGCATAACGGCAGGCGCTTCTTCGTAAAAGGACGCCAGCCGCTCATAATTTAGCGGAACACTGACATCCAGCGCCTGTGAATTTGTGGAAACAAGCGGTTTTGGAACAAAAGGCTTTCCCAGAATATAATCGCCGAATGAATTGTTAATGTTCATTGCGGCTATAAAACCGTTTACCGGCATTCCGAATTTCCACGCATAAAGACCGGCAATCAGGTTGCCGAAATTTCCGCAGGGCACGCTGTAGAGTAAATCGCCTGAAAGATTATTTTTTATCTGAATGAACGCGTAAAGATAATAAAAAATTTGCGGTAAAAGTCTGCCCGCATTTATTGTATTGGCGCTTGTTACATTGTGCCGCCTGGAAAATTCCCTGTCATTGATTGTTTCAATAATTAACCGCTGGCAATCATCAAATGTTCCTTTAATCTGAATGGGAATGATATTCCCTCCGTTTGGCGCAAAGGATGATGTATCCAAGCCCCGGATTTGCCCCGATGGATACAGCAGAACCAAAATAATGCCCTTCCTGCCGCTGAACGCGTGAGCCATGCTTACTGCCGTATCAGCCCTGGCGGCGCATAGAATCATGGCCTGCTGGCCTTCTTTCATGAATTCTTCGAGCATTGCGGACAGGAAAGCAATGCCAAAATCCTTGAAAATTCCTGTAGGCCCGTTATACAGGTTTAATATTGAAAAATTTTCATCCAGCCTGATTAGTTCAGGCTTAAAATTGAAAGCGCTGCAAGCGATTCTTGAAGCGGATTCCTGGTTTAACTCTCCTTCCAGCAATGCCGGAGTTATGGATGCCACCATATCGTTGAAATCTGTTTTTTCGTTCATATACTTAATAAACTGCCTGATATCAGTCATCTGATCGGGAACATAAAGCCCGCCGTCTTCGGGCAGGCAATGGAATACCGCTTCTTTATACGAGACAGGAGGAAGATTGGATTTTGTAGAACGAAATTGCATTTGAAAATTATATACTTTTAATTAAAATATGTCAGGAATCATTTATTTTTCTATTTGCCGCAGTGAACGGAAAAAAAATAAAATATCCACAGACCTATTGACCATTTTTTTTAATTTTGGTATCCTTCCAGAACCGCGTAAAATGCGCCGGTGCGGCAGCGCTGATATCTCCAATTGGCTTTTGGGGGGTTGCTGACCACGCCCTTATAGCTCAGTTGGCAGAGCACATCCATGGTAAGGATGAGGTCATCAGTTCGATTCTGATTGAGGGCTTCTGACCGCTTGTGCCTTGTGTCAGATTAGGAGTTTTGCATGGCAAGACTTCAGATTTAATTGGATTTTAAGGGTTTACCCTGTACTTTTAAGAGGTTTAGTATGGCGAGCAAAAAGAATGTTGTGGAATTAATTGCTTTACAGTGCACTGAATGCAAAAGGCGCAATTACACTACCAGCAAAAACAGGCGCAATATTCAGGAAAAACTGGAGTTTAAGAAATATTGTCCCCATGATCGAAAGCACACCCTTCACAAGGAGACCAAGGTTAAATAATAAATAAGAAACAGGAAATAAATGGCAAGGAATTTCACGGTCGATATTTCTTGCTTTTTATTTCATATCTCTTATTTACCAAGGCGTATAGCTCAGTTGGTAGAGCGGCGGTCTCCAAAACCGCAGGTCGTGGGTTCGAAGCCTACTGCGCCTGGACGAAAAATATATAAGGGGATGATATGAAAAAGATCATTCAGTTTGTTAAAGAGTCCTATGCGGAACTCAGAAAAGTTATTTGGCCTGGCAGGGATGATGTAATAAGTTCAGTCAAGGTCGTTATTATCTCTACTGTAATCGTCGCGGCGATTCTGGGATTGATAGATATGTTGCTGCTCTTTGGAATAAGAGCCGTATTTTAATAGCTGGGAAAAAAGGAAGAAATGGCTACGGGCTGGTATGTCCTGCATACTTATTCAGGATACGAGAAAAAAATTGAAAAAACCATCCGCATGATGATTGATAACACGGAACTGGACAGGAATATCGTCCGTGATATTAAAGTCCCCTGTGAAGAAGTTGTCGAGGTTAAAGATGGAAAAAAACGCACACAAACCAAGAAATTTCTTCCCGGTTATATATTGGTTGAAATGGATCTCCCCGAAGCGGAAATGGGATGGAAGGCTCCCTGTTTAAAAATTAAAAAGATTCAGGGCGTTACAGGCTTTGTCGGGACGCCGGCGGACAGAAAACCTCAGCCTTTATCAGGCGATGAAGCCCGCGCCATTCTACAGAAATCAGGTGAAATCAAGGGAGAAAGGACAGTTCGCGCAAGGCAGTCTTTTACTTCCGGCGAGCAGGTAAAAATAATAGACGGGCCGTTTGAGTCCTTTACCGGAACTGTTGAGGAAGTTAATCAGGAAAAAAACAAACTCAAGGTGATGGTGGGGATTTTTGGAAGAAACACCCCTGTAGAAGTCGATCTTATGCAGGTGGAGAAAGTGTAATGTGGGGAGCAGGGAATCGGGAGTAGGGAATAAGGATTGTTGTTTATAATCTAAGCGTAAAAGATAACGCATAGATTGTTAACAACGAACCCCATTCCCGACTCCCCACTCTCTACTCCCAATAAAAAATTAGTGGAAGAGGTTGAAAAACCTTGTTAGTCATGCAGACGCCAGGCATTGACACACCACGAAGGAGTAAAAATGGCAAAAAAGAAAGTTGTAGCGTATGTTAAGCTGCAATGTCCCGCGGGAAAGGCCACTCCGGCTCCGCCCGTAGGACCCGCGTTAGGACCTCATGGGGTCAGTGCGCCGCAGTTTGTCCAGCAGTTCAATGACCGGACAAAAAGCATGGAGCCGGGATTGATCATTCCGGTAGTGATCACCATCTATGGCGATAAAACATTTACTTTTATCCTTAAAACGCCTCCCGCCTCTGTGTTGATTAAAAAATCCATAGGGCTTGATAAGGGTTCCAAGGAGCCTCACAAGATAAAAGTCGGGAAAATTTCCAGAGCGCAGCTTGAAGAAATCGGCAAAACAAAAATGGCCGATCTTTCAGCTAATGATCTGGACGCCGCTGTTAAAATTATTGCCGGTACTGCCCGGTCTATGGGTGTAGAGGTGGAAAAATGAAACGCGGAAAGAAATACACAGAAAGCGCCAAAAAATATAAACCCGGCAATACTTATGAACTTAACGAAGCGTTAACCCTTGTAAAAACCATGGCTTACGCGAAGTTTGACGAAACAGTTGAATTATCAGTTAAACTTAACCTGAAAAAAAGCCAGTCTATCCGCGACACAGTAGTATTGCCCCACCAGTTCCGGGGCGAGAAAAAAGTGCTTGTCTTCTGTAAGCCTGAAAAAGAAAAGGAAGCCCAGGAAGCGGGAGCGACATTTATCGGAGCGGAGGAATTAATTGAAAAGATTAAAGGCGGCTGGACAGATTTTGACGTAGCTGTCGCTACTCCAGACATGATGAAAGATGTCGGAAAACTGGGTATGATTTTGGGACGCAAAGGTTTAATGCCCAATCCTAAAACAGGAACCGTAACCTTTGATCTTAAGGGTACGCTTGCAGAACTTAAAAAAGGCCGCGTAGAATTCAGGGCTGATAAAACCGGAGTAATGCACCTCGCTGTCGGCAAGGTATCAATGGAACCTGAAAAAGTCGCCGAAAACGTCAGAGTGGTAATAACAGAAGTCAGACGCAAACGCCCGGTAGATGTAAAAGGCGAGTTCATACAGTCTGTTTCGGTGGCGTCTACCATGGGGCCCGGGGTATGGGTTGCCTTAAGGGATCAGGAATAAGGAGTAACAGATGGCTATAATAGCAAAAAAAATTCAGGAAAATAAAACCAAAGCCATTGGCGAATTAAAAGATACATTGGGAAAAGCCCAGGATTATATTTTTACCGATTACCGCGGGCTTACAGTTGAACAGATCACCAATTTAAGGAAACTGCTGCGCGCCAAGGATGTGAAATACAAGGTTATAAAAAACAACTTTGCCAGGATTGCCTTTGAACAGTTGTCAACACCGGATGTATCAAGCTATCTGGTCGGACCTACCGCGGTAGCGATTACTCCCAAAGACCCAAACGAAGTCGCTAAGATATTTTTTGAGTTTACAAAAGAGGTTCCCAAGCTTAAAGTAAAAGGCGCATTAATCGGCGGTACTGTATACGATGACGCCAAAACAGAAGCCTTCTCTAAACTGCCGGGCAGACTGGAACTTATTTCCATGCTTATGTCTGTAATGAACGGTCCAGCCCGCAATCTTGCCGCCGCGTTAAACGATGTTCCGGCGAGACTGGTAAGAACTATCAAGGCTATTGGGGATAAAAAAGCGGAACAGTAAATCGTTAGCTTCAGTTTACGATTTATTTCCATATTGGATGGAACTGAACGGGTTCTCTCCAAAGACAAATCGTCAGGCTTCGGACGCTGCCGTTCCTGCCGGTTTATATAAACAATTGATTATAGGTCGGCGACCTATGATCAGAATGCGTTTCGTATGAAGCGCGTAACACACAATTAGGAGAAGATAATATGGCAGCCACAAAAGAAGAAATATTGGAAGCGATTGCGTCCATGACGGTTCTGGAAGTATCAGAACTTGTAAAAATGATGGAAGAGAAATTCGGCGTTTCAGCCGCCGCGCCAGTCGCGATAGCTGCCGCCGGCGCAGGAGCGGCCGCAGCGCCTGCTGTGGAAGAGAAAACAGAATTCAATGTTATTCTCAAAGCTTATGATGATACAAAGAAAATTGCGGTTATTAAAGAAGTCCGGGCTGTTACCGGTCTTGGGCTTAAGGAGGCTAAAGATCTCGTTGAAGGAGCGCCGAAACCGCTTAAGGAAGGTGTTTCCAAAGAGGAAGCTGCCAAGATCAAAGATGCAGTCACCGCAGCAGGCGGTACTGTTGAGGTTCAGTAAAAAATCAACCCTGAGTCCGGCGTTCAGGCGCTGGATTCCGGGCAGGCATAGAACACAGAAAACTTTTCTCGAGTTCATTGAACAAAGACAGTTAAGGTAAACGCCTTAGCTGTCTTTGGCAGTTTGTAAACAGGGCTGTTATAATTATTTTAAAAATGTTATATTTTAGACTGGAAGGGGAGAGCGATGACAAAATTAAGAGTAGCTGACAAGCGTAAGTATATTGGCAAAGACATTCAGGATGTTATGGACCTGCCGGATCTCATCGATATTCAACTTTGTTCCTATGAGCGTTTTTTACAGAGAGATAAAGTCAGAAAAGGCGAAAAACTCAGTTCTCAGGGACTTCAGGATGTGTTTAAATCGACATTTCCGATAGAAAGCCAAAACGGCGACATGGTTCTTGAATACGAATACTACACCTTTGATGAAGATAATGTCAAAGTAACGGAACTGGAATGCAAGCAAAAAGGTATTACTTTCGCAGTTCCGCTGAAAGCGCGCGTCAATCTTGTTTTCCAGCAAACCGGTGAAATTCGTCAGAAAGATATTTATATGGGCGATATACCTGTCATGACCGAGCGCGGCACATTCATCATTAACGGAGCGGAGAGGGTTGTTGTTTCCCAGATACACCGTTCACCGGGTGTTATATTCAGCCATGAAAAAGGCGTTTTCTCATCACGGATTATTCCCTACAGGGGCAGTTGGCTTGAATTTGAAATTGATCAGAAGAAGGAACTGATTTACGCGAAAATTGACAGAAAAAAACGCATTCTTGGAACAGTTTTCCTCCGTACATTGGGCTTTTCCAGCAGAGAGGAAATCATAAGCGCCTTTTATACTACCGAGACCCTAAAGATTAAGGATGACCGCGAAACAAAGGAAAAAATTTCAGGCAAGGTGCTTGCTCAGGCAGTTTCTGTCAAAGATGAGAATTCCGATGATGCGCGGGTGCTGTACAAAGCCGGAGAAAAACTACATCCGCATGATGTGGATAAACTTTTGGCAAACAATGTTAAAGAAATTAATTTTATTAATTTTGAAGCGGAAGGTTCGCTGAATTCACCCATGCTTCTTAATTGTTTTGAACGCGAAGAAATAAAATTTGTTAAGGATGGATCTGGCTCGGAGCCTGCTAAAGATGAAGCCCTGATGGCGGTCTATTCTGTTTTGATGCCGGGTGAATCCATTACAGTGGAACAGGCGGAAAAAGATCTTTTGGGTATGTTCTTTTCCAGCCGCCGCTATGATCTTGGCAAAGTGGGCCGTTACAAATTAAATAAAAAATTTGATATTAAACCTCCCCTGGAAGAATTTACCCTTACCAAAACTGATGTTATCGCCACCATGAAATACCTTATCAAGGTATATGTAGGCGATGAAGCTTTTGACGATATCGATCATCTTGGAAACAGGCGCGTCCGCTCTGTAGGCGAACTGATGACCAATCAGATGAAAACCGCTTTCAGCCGCATGGAAAGAATCGCCAAGGAAAGGATGAGCCTTAAGGAAACTGACACGATAAAACCGCAGGAACTGATTTCGATAAAACCGATTGTCGCGGCCATCAAGGAATTTTTCGGCTCAAGCCAGCTTTCGCAGTTTATGGATCAGGTAAATCCGTTAGCTGAATTAACCCACAAAAGACGCCTAAACGCCCTTGGTCCGGGCGGTCTTTCCCGCGACCGCGCGGGTTTTGAAGTGCGTGATGTGCATTACACCCACTACGGCAGAATGTGTCCGATAGAAACGCCGGAAGGACCGAATATCGGGCTGATTGTCTCGCTCGCGAATTACACGCGCGTTAATGAATACGGTTTTCTGGAAACTCCGTACCGCAAAGTCAGTAACGGCATCGCTACAGGAGACATTGAGTACCTTTCCGCCATGGATGAGGATCGCTACTTTATTGCGCAGGCTTCCGCGAAAGTTAACAATAACGGCTCGTTTGCAGACGATCAAATTTCCTGCCGCCGTCAGGGCGATTATACAACCCGCGCCCCTGAGGATATTCAGTATATGGATGTCTCTCCCAAACAGATCATTTCAGTTTCCGCTTCCCTTATTCCGTTTCTGGAACATGATGACGCCAACCGCGCGTTAATGGGTTCCAACATGCAGCGTCAGGCTGTACCGCTTGTATTCCCCGAAGCGCCGCGCGTCGGAACGGGAATGGAAGGAAAATGCGCATACGATTCGGGCGTTCTTGTAAAGGCGCGGCGCGGCGGAAACATTATTCGCGTAACGTCTAAAGAGATTGTCGTAAAACCGGAAAGAGCCGGTACTCCAAAACCAATGGCGCAGGTAGAACTGGACGATAACGGAAACGATGTTTATCAGCTTGTAAAGTTCCAGAGAACCAATCAGGATACATGTTACAACCAGCGTCCCATTGTTAAACCTGGCGAAAAAATCACCGCAGGACAGGTTATTGCCGACGGACCCGCTACCCAAAACGGCGAGCTTGCGCTTGGCCGCAATATCCTTGTGGGTTTTATGCCGTGGAACGGTTATAACTATGAAGATTCGATCCTTATCTCCCAGAAGGTGGTAAAGGACGATATGTTTACATCCATACATATAAAAGAATTTATTGTAGAGGTCAGGGAAACCAAACTGGGGCCTGAAAAAATAACGCGCGACATTCCGAATACTTCGGAAAAAAGCCTTGATAATCTTGACAGCGAAGGCATTATCCGCGTAGGTGCGAAAGTGCGCGCGCAGGATATTTTGGTCGGCAAGGTTACGCCAAAAAGCGAAACAGAGACAACGCCTGAATTTAAACTTTTAAATTCAATCTTCGGCGAAAAAGCAAAAGAAGTGCGGGATACATCCCTTAAAGTGCCGCACGGCATAGAGGGAACAATCATTGATATTCAGCGGCTCAAAAGAACAGAGCATGATTCTTTAAGTCCCGGCGTTGATGAAGTTGTTAAGGTGTTAATCGCCACAAAGCGCAAGCTTCGCGAAGGCGACAAGATGGCTGGGCGTCACGGCAACAAGGGCGTTGTCGCGCGCATTCTTCCCGAGGAAGATATGCCTTTCATGGAAGACGGCACACCTCTTGATATCTGCCTTACGCCTCTGGGCGTTCCTTCGCGCATGAATATCGGACAGCTTCTGGAAACCGAACTTGGCTGGGCGGGTTCCACTCTGGATGAATGGTATTCAGCGCCTGTTTTCCAGTCCCCTTCCGCTGAACAGATAGAGGAAAAACTGAAAGAGGCGGGGTTGCCCATTACAAGCAAGGCGGTTCTGCGGGACGGCAGAAACGGCGAGCCGTTTGTGAATCAGATTTTCTGCGGCATAATCTACTTCCTTAAACTGCATCATCTTGTCGATGACAAGATGCACGCGCGTTCCACAGGTCCGTATTCGCTTGTGACACAGCAGCCTCTGGGAGGCAAGGCGCAGTTCGGCGGACAGCGGTTAGGTGAAATGGAGGTATGGGCGCTTGAAGCTTACGGGGCCGCGAATACTTTGCAGGAACTTTTAACGATTAAATCAGATGATATGACGGGACGTTCCAAAATTTATGAGGCGATTGTAAAGGGAGAGCCTTCTACAACCGCCGGAATCCCTGAATCTTTTAACGTTTTGGTTCAGGAACTGCGCGGGCTTGCATTGGATCTGTCAATCTTCGATATCAAGGGAAAACAAATACCGCTTACGGAAAAAGATGAGGAATTGATTACCAAGTCCGGAAGTAATTTTTAATATGGGACAAGTTATAAAACTTCGTTTCTTATTCGATATAACTGTACGGTTATGCGGCCGTACTAAATAGGGGTTAAAATGCGGGACATTCAGGATTTTGATTCGATTATGATTAGGCTGGCCTCGCCGGACATGATCCGGTCGTGGTCTTATGGCGAAGTAAAGAAACCGGAGACAATCAACTACAGAACGCTGAGGCCCGAAAAGGAAGGTCTTTTCTGCGAACGAATCTTCGGCACTACAAAGGAATGGGAATGTTACTGCGGAAAATTCAAATCAATCCGTTACAAGGGCGTAATCTGCGACCGCTGCGGCGTTGAAGTTACTCACTTTAAAGTGCGCCGCGAAAGAATGGGCCATATTGAACTTGCCGCTCCTGTTTCGCATATTTGGTATTACCGTTCAGTTCCAAGCCGCATGGGACTTCTCCTGGATCTTACAACTAACGCATTGCGCTCTGTTCTATATTATGAAAAATACATTGTAATTGATTCAGGCGATACCAATCTTAAAAAAGGGCAGCTTCTGACAGAGGAAGAGTACTACGCCGCTCTTGAACGTTTCGGCGGGGCGTTTAACGCCGGTATGGGAGCTGAGGCAATCAGCACCTTACTTGAAAATCTTGACCTTGATCAGATGGCAGCGGATCTTCGCGCCAGAATGATCGAAAAGGGCAACAAGAGTGACAAAAAACTGCTGAAACGGATCGAAATCGTAGAAAATTTCCGCAATTCAAACAACAAGCCGCATTGGATGATTTTAAATGTAATACCTGTAATCCCTCCCGAACTTCGCCCCATGGTGCAGCTTGACGGCGGACGGTTCGCAACAAGTGATCTTAACGATCTTTACCGCAGGGTAATTAACAGAAACAACCGCCTTAAGAGGTTACAGACCCTGAACGCGCCTGACATTATTATCCGCAATGAAAAGCGGATGCTGCAGGAAGCAGTTGACGCGTTATTCGACAATTCCAAGAAAAAGAAAGTTGTTAAAGGATCTTCAAACCGGGCGCTTAAGTCAATCAGCGATATGCTAAAGGGGAAACAGGGACGTTTCAGGCAGAATCTTCTTGGAAAACGCGTTGACTATTCAGGCCGCTCCGTTATTACAGTCGGGCCGGATCTTAAAATGTGGCAGTGCGGGATTCCCACAAAAATGGCGCTTGAGCTGTTCAAACCCTTCATCATGAAAAAACTTGTAGATAAGGATGTTGTGTTTAACATTAAAAAAGCCAAGATGCTGGTTGAACAGGAGACGCCTGAAGTTTTCGCGATACTGGATGAAGTTGTAAAAGAACATCCTGTGCTGCTAAACCGCGCGCCTACTTTACACAGGCTTGGCATTCAGGCGTTTGAACCTGTACTGGTAGAAGGAAAGGCGATTAAGCTTCATCCGCTTGTCTGCCATGCGTTTAACGCTGACTTTGACGGCGACCAGATGGCGGTGCATGTTCCGCTGACGCAGGCTGCGCAGATGGAATGCTGGACATTGATGCTTTCAGCCCGCAATCTTTTAAATCCCGCAAACGGAAAGACCATTGTGTTCCCGTCTCAGGATATGGTGCTTGGCATTAACTTCCTGACACGAATAAAACCAAACGCCAAACGTCCCGGTTCCGCGAAACCTGAAACAAGGGACAGGATTCCATATTATTCATCTGTCGAAGAAGTATTAATGGCGGTTGAAAGCAAGGCATTGGAATGGGGAGCGGCAATCCGTGTCAAGGCTCCAAAAACCCCGATTTGGGACAAGGTTGGCAGCAGCTTTGATCCGGGGCCGGGCGGCGCGATTGTTACTTCCGCCGGAAGGCTTGTGTTTAACGAAGAAATGCCGCGCATTATTCCGTATATTAATTATGAATTAAAGGACAAGGGACTCGCAGCCCTTATAGAATTTGTTTTCAAGGACAAAGGCTCCTGGACTACCGTGCGGATGTTAGATGCCATTAAATCCACAGGCTACCGTTATGCGACAGTGTTCGGAGCCACAATCGGCGTTGAAGACATTGTAATACCGAAAGAAAAAACCGAAATGATCGACAAGGCCAACAGGGATGTTGATTCCATTCAGAAACAGTGGCGGCAGGGGCTTATCACAAACGAAGAGCGCTATAACAGGGTTGTTGAAGTCTGGACAAAAACAAACGAGGACCTTACCAATATTACGATGAAAACCCTGGAAGCTGACAAGGACGGATTTAACTCAATTTATATGATGGCAAACTCAGGCGCGCGCGGAAGCCGCAACCAGATACGCCAGCTTGCCGGCATGCGCGGTCTTATGGCAAAACCATCGCAGGAAATTATTGAACTTCCCATCAGATCCAACTTTAAGGAAGGTCTTTCCGTAATAGAATTCTTTATTTCAACTAACGGCGCGCGCAAGGGACTCGCGGATACCGCCCTTAAAACTGCTGAAGCCGGTTACCTTACCCGCCGTCTTGTAGATATTGCGCAGGACATGGTTGTAAATGAGGATGACTGCGGAACCATTAACGGTATTTCCTATTCCGCTGTTAAACAGGGCGAAGAAGTGGTGGAAGCGTTAAAAGATCGTATCATAGGCAGGTTTACTCTTGAGCGCGTAAAGCATCCGATAACAGATAAATTAATAATTGACGTAAACGAGGAAATTACAGAAGAGCTCGCAATCGCCATTGAAGCGGCTGATGTTGAAACAGTTCGTATCAGGACAGTGCTTACATGCGAATCAAAATACGGCGTCTGCCGTAAATGTTACGGACGCAATCTGGCTACTAACCGCACGGTTGACATCGGAGAAGCTGTCGGAACTATCGCGGCTCAATCCATCGGACAGCCCGGCACTCAGCTTACAATGCGTACATTCCATATCGGCGGTGTCGCCACGAAACTCAGCGAGGATAACCATATCTCTCTGAAGTATCCGGTATACATAAGGGATGTTGTAGGAACGCATGTTCAGCTTGACGACGGGCTTCTGTTTACACGCCACGGTCATGCCGTAGTCAATAAGGTAATAAAAGAATATAAGCTTGAACCGGGAGATAATCTGCTTGTTACAGACGGCAAAAGAATCAACCGCGGAGACGCGATTATCAGCCGCACGGGACAGGACATCATTTCTCCTGAAATTGCGTACGCGATGATTTTAAATAATACGGAAGGCGAATTCCTCTATCTTATCGGACAGGAACAGAAAATTAAAATCAGAAACGGTTCAAAATTTGAAGTTCAGAAAGGAACGGTTATTGACGCTGAAAAAAGAATCGCGACATTCGATTCATTGTCCGACCCGATTATTGCCGAAGCAAGCGGAATTGTAAAATACGAGGATATAATTCTTGGCACCACACTTAAAGAGGAAATTGATCAGGACACCGGCAATACGGAAAAACGCATAATGGAATTTCAGCATGAAAGCAAGCAGCCGCGTATTTTTATTGTTGATGACAATGATAATGAAGTCGCGTCGTACTTCATCCCCGGCGGTGCATACATTCAGGTTGATGAAGGCGAAAAGATAAACGCCGGACGCACAATAGCCAAGGAACTCAAAGAATCGGCAAAGACAATGGATATAACATCGGGCCTTCCGCGCGTAAGCGAACTTTTTGAAGCGCGCAAACCCAAGAATCCGGCCGTTCTGGCGGAGGTTTCCGGGACTGTGCATTTCCACGGCAATGTTAAAGGCAAGCGTAAAATTATCGTAAAGGACGCGTTTGGCAGGGAAGTTTCACACTACATTCCCATCAACAAGAGGCTTTTAAAACGCGACGGCGATACTGTCGAAGCCGGAGAATTGCTGTGTATGGGAGCCATCAATCCCCATGATGTTCTTAAAATTCAGGGAGAAGGCAAGCTGCAGCGTTATCTGATGGATGAGATTCAGAATGTTTACCGTCTTCAGGGCGTTACGATAAATGATAAACACATCGGCGTAATTATCCGCCAGATGATGCGCAAGGTGGAAATACGGAAAGTGGGCGACACCAAGTTTATTTTCGGCTCTTCCGTGGATAAATACCGTTTCCATGAAGAAAACGCGCGCGTTATCGCCGAAGGCGGACAGCCGGCTATCGCGCAGCCGATGTTCCAGGGAATTACAAAGGCATCTCTTAACATTGATTCATTCCTTTCTGCGGCAAGCTTTCAGGAAACGACAAAGGTTCTTACAAACGCCGCAATCGCCGGTTCCACGGATAATCTGCGCGGCTTAAAGGAAAATATTATAATCGGTCACCCAATTCCCGCAGGGACGGGCATGAAGAGGTATCGAAACATAAAACTTTTTGATGAGGACAGTCAGGACCTGGATGAGTACATGCACGAAATCCTTGACAGGCGCAAACAGGAAGCTGAAGAAGCTCTTGTGGAAGCTGAAAATACCATCGAGGATTATTCAAACAATGAAGATACCGAGGATTAAAGTTGCAATACCGTATTGATAAAGTATCCGGTAATAAACTGTCTGTCCTCGGTTTTGGATGCATGCGCTTTCCCGGGATTTTTGGCAGAATTGATCTTCCAAAAACCGAAGAAATGATAATGCGTTCCATTGAAAGGGGCGTTAACTACTTTGACACCGCCTGGGTATATCCCGGCAGCGAAGAGGTTCTTGGCGCAATCCTTGAAAAAAACCATGTGCGCGATAAGGTTTACATCGCGAGTAAACTTCCCCTTGTGATGATTAAAAAATCAGGCGACAAACCTGTGGATTTTGATAAATACTTTAACCAGTCGCTTAAGCAGCTTAAAACAGATTATATTGATTATTACCTGCTGCACATGCTTACGGATCCGGAACAATGGCAAAAGTTAAAAAGCTGGGGTCTTGCCGAATGGATTATACAGAAAAAAAAATCAGGTCAGATAAAACAGATTGGTTTTTCTTTTCACGGAAGCGGAAACGATTTTTTCAAGATACTTGATGATTACAACTGGGAATGCTGCCTAATTCAGTATAATTATTCGGATGAGAATTATCAGGCGGGCGTGAGGGGCCTTCGCGCAGCCGCCGCCAGAATGCCCGTGATGATTATGGAACCATTGCTTGGCGGAAAGCTCGCGACAGGCCTTCCAAAGGATGTTGTAAAAATTTTTCATAAAGCGAACGCAGGACTTTCTCCCGCGGGCTGGGCCTTAAACTGGATCTGGAATCAGGAGGAAGTGACATTACTCCTTTCCGGCATGAGCGCCATGGAGCAGCTTGAAGAAAATTTATCATTAGCGGATTCCGCTTCTGCCGGAATGTCAGGTGACACTGAAAAAGCTGTGTACGCGAAAGTGATTGAAGCTGTAAACCGGGCTTGCAAGATTCGCTGCACGGGCTGCAATTACTGTATGCCGTGTCCTGCAGGCGTTAATATTCCTGGGTGTTTTGCCGCATATAACTCTGTATATTCCATGGGTTATGTGGAAGGAATGAAACAGTTCGTTACCAGCACAGGTTTTACATCCCAAAAGGGAAGCGGACCCGGTCTTTGTATAAAATGCGGCAAATGCGAAAGCCACTGCCCGCAAAAAATTCCAATCATGAAAGAACTTGTCACTGTCAAAAGACGCATGGAACCGTTTTTCATTAAATTCATAGGTTTCTGCGCGAGAGCTTTTTTTGGTAACAAACGCAAAAAGATGCGTTAGCATGATTCCTAATAACTTGTCACGGAGAGAAAACAGGGACTGGGGACTGGGGATCGTGGACTGGAAAACAAAGAAAGAAATTTCACTTTGTTTCCATAATGCTCAAATAAAAAACAATTACCCCATTCCCTTATTAATTTTTTCTCTTATATTTTTTATTTTGCAATTAACATCATGTGCGCGCAGGATTGTAGCAGATAACGCTATCTCAATCGCTGTAAGCATTCCTCCGCAGCAGTGGTTTGTATCCCGGATTGCCGGGGATAATGTCAGGGTTACAACGCTTGCAGGACCCGGAGCAAATCCGCATAATTTTGAGCCAACCCCAGGGCAGATACAGAATCTTTCATCAGCTAACGCATGGATACTATCAGGCGCGGAATTTGAAATCAGTCTTCTACCAAAGGTAAAAAAACTTTTTCCAGACCTGCTCATTGTTGACGGAACGCAGGGAGTTCGTTTCAGAACGCTGGAGGAACATGATCATGACCATCTACATGAGTATAATATTAATGGTGATACTTCTGCTCCCCGCTCTCCACTCACCACTCCCTACTTAGACAGGCACACATGGCTTGGCAGGGAGCCAGCGAAAATATTGGCTTCGCATATTAAAGATACGCTGACAGTTATGGACGGTGACAATGAAGAACTGTATAACAGCCGCTATGAAGATGTTATTAAATTAATAGACAATGAATTTGATTTTTTATCAGCCGCTCTTGCGCCTTTAAAGGGAAAGAGTGTTTTTGTTTATCATCCCAGTTTTGGGTATTTTCTTGATGAGTTTGATATTCATCAGGAGGCTGTAGAAACGGGAGGCAAGGAACCGGGCCCGCGGCAGCTTAACAATTTAATGAAAAAAATTATTGAGGAACAGGCAGTAGCGGTTTTTGTACAGGCGCAGTTTCCAGTTAACGCCGCAAGGACTTTAGCAGCTTCCGCCGGCGTGCAGCTTATCAGCCTTGATCCTCTCGCGCCTGACTGGCTAGAAAATATCGGAAGAATGGGGCAGGCTCTCATGAAGGCCATGCCATGAGCGGCGTTCCAAATGACGGCAATATTGCCGTCAGATTCGATTCAGTATCCTTTTCCTACAGTGACGCGCAGGTTCTTGAAAACGCGTCGTTTCACATTCACCGCGGCGAGTTCGCGGCAATGGTAGGTCCGAACGGCTCCGGCAAGACTACGGTACTGAAACTGTTATTAGGCCTGGAAATTCCCCGTGCGGGGACAATTGAGATTTTCGGCCGCCGTTACGCGAATGGCGTTACGCGAAACAAACATGACTGCAATATGGCCTATGTATCCCAGCAAATGCCTTCTGACAATTTGTTTCCAATAATGGTGCGCGACATTGTAAGAATGGGCTTTTTACAGCCGCTAAAAGGGTATTCCGGTGATAGAGCCACTGCCGCGCGGGTGATGGAAGAGGCCGGTATCGCGGATATTGCCTTAAAGTCCTACCGTTCCCTGTCAGGAGGACAGAAACGCCGCGCCCTTGTCGCGCGTGCGTTAGCTGCAAAACCGGATCTACTTGTTTTAGACGAACCTGCTGCCAACATGGACGCTGATAGCGAAAAGAGGCTCTATGAAACGCTGGGTTCATATAAAGGAAAAACAACAATATTGATTGTTACGCACGACACTGAATTTGTGACAGTTCTTACAGACAGGGTATTGTGCCTGGGAGACGGCAGCCGCTCTGTTGTACAGCATAAAACGGAAATTGATACAGCGCTTCAGACGCGGGAACACCATAATCTCGCGGGCCAGGAGGTGCGAGTGCTTCACGGGGAAAATGTATCAGGCGATGATTGCTGTTTATAATTTATAAGGATGAGTAACATGCAGGAATTTTTTGACGCTCTTATCAATGTTAATTTTCCGTTTTTGCGTAACGCACTATTGGCAGGTCTTTTGTCATCCGCGCTTTTTGGAATACTTGGCTCTGTTGTAACAGTGCGCCGTATCGGCAGCCTGGCAGGAGCGGTTTCACACGCTGTGCTTGGCGGTATAGGGCTTGCGCTGTTCATCTCTTCGCGTTTCTTTCCCGTTCCGCCGATTGCAGGCGCTCTTGTTTTCGCGCTTCTTTCCGCTCTGGTTATCGCGCTTGTATCCTTAAAAGCGAAACAGCGCGAAGATACGGTAATTAACGCGATATGGGTAATTGGCATGAGTCTGGGACTCATTTTTATGGCAAAGACTCCCGGTTATGCCGATCCCACAACATGGCTGTTCGGAAATATTCTGCTTATCTCAAACGTGGATTTAATTTTAATGGCAATTCTTGTTTTCCTTACTGCCGCGCTTGCGCTGCGTTTTTACGCGCAAATTGAAGCCTCTTCTTTTGATGAAGAATTCGCGCGTACCCGTGGCGTTCCCGTACAGGGAATCTTTTTTATTCTGCTTGGTATTACGGCAGTCGCTATTGTTTTGCTTCAGACATTTATTGGCATTGTAATGGTAATCGCCATGCTTACCCTTCCCGCAGGCTGCGCCGGCGTTTTTTCCCGCAGTCTTGGCAGTATGATGTTATCAAGCTGTTTATTCTCCGCTCTGTTTTCAGTATCAGGTCTTGTTACAGGCTGGTTCTTTGACTTGCCTATCGGAGCGATGACTGTAATAATCGCCGGTGTTGTCTTTTTGGGATTTTCAGTTTTTAGGGCTGTAAAGAAAACCTGATTTTTTCCTGCGAATTTTCAATTTCAGTAAAGCATCTCTCACATACAACCCGTATATATGGTTGGAGGCTTTATGAAATACATTTTATTTTTTGCGCTGTCTATGATGATTTTTGTATCCGGCTGTGTAATTATGTCCGCTCATCGCGGCAATGATGACAGCGGGATAACATCAGACGATGTTTATGAGGGAACGGGTCAGGGTTACCGCGGTCCTGTAAGTGTGCAGGTCCGCATGAACGACGGTAATATCAATGAAATTATCATTGTCGATTCCGCGGAAGATCATTTTATTGGAAGCGCTGCCATGGAAGAGTTAATCGAGATCGTAGTGGAGAATAACTCTACAGATGTAGACGCGGTTTCTGGCGCGACGCAAACAAGCAGGGGTTTTCTTGAGGCTGTACAGAATGCTATACTTAAATTATGAGTTGTATTTTTTGTAAAATAATAGCCGGAGAAATTCCCAGTAAAAAAATCTATGAAGATGATGATATGCTGGCTTTTTCTGACATTAATCCCATGGCGCCTGTGCATTTTCTTGTTATTCCAAAGAAGCACATAGAGAACCTGCTTGTGATGGAAGACAAGGACGCGCTTCTTATTGGTAAACTGCTCTGCAAAGCGAAGGAGCTTGCGAAACAGCAGGGATGTGAGGAAAAGGGAGGCCGTTTTGTGATTAACGCAAAATCTGACGGCGGGCAGACTGTAGATCATCTGCACATTCATTTCCTTGGCGGCCGCTCTCTTGGATGGCCCCCGGGGTGAATGGTGTTGAGGTTTATTATACAGAGTATAAAAAACCTGATACAAAAACTTATAAAGAGAAAAAATTAAATGGCTATTGAAAAACATATCAATTTTTTTGAGTTACAAAAAGCATCTGAAAAACCAGGATGCCCGCTTTGCCGTATTGTAAGCGACCGCGCTTACCGGTACATTGACAACACCTTGTTTGAACATGTTTCCGACCGGGGTTTTCGCGCCATGCACCGTGCGGCAGGCGGTTTCTGTTCTTTCCACGCAAGGCATCTGGTATCTTTCCGTGACGGTCTTGCAGTAGCGATTCTAAGCCGCGATATTCTGGAAGACCGCATTGAATCATTTAAAAAGAAAAAAACGTGGAGTCCCAGGGGACGCTGTCCTGTTTGCGCTGAACGTGAAAAGATAGAACAGGAGTACCTTGATTTTTTAAGCCGTTCAGACGGAGATTCACAGGAAGAGAATGAACTGCGCTCATTCTTTACAGCTTCCTGCGGGTTATGCGCTCCTCATTACAACGGCCTCCTGTTTCACCTGACAGGTAAAAAAAGAAACGTGCCTGACTGGATAATAAATTTTCAGGAGGCAAAATTCCGCGAGTTAAAAATCAGGCTTGATCAGTTTATTGAACTTTCCGCTTATGGCAGGCAGAAAGAATTTGCCGCCCTCAGTGAAGAAGATCAGGTTGTATGGAAAGAAGCGGCCGCCTGCCTTTCTGAAAATATTGAGTAGACTTGTGTCCTGTTATATTCGGTTTCCATTATTACAATATGCGTTAAATCCTTATTATATAAGGATTTAACTTAACATTTCATTCCGTCATTTGAATATAACAGGACACAAGTTCGACAACCCGGTAAGTTGTCCCGCATTTTATATCTATGGAAATACACATTGAAATCATGGTAAATTATTTTAATTATAGGAGAATTATTTTATGAGAAAAATCACAAGCTTAACATCAGCCGCGGCAAGGCGCATTATGTGCCTTTTGTTTATGATGGGTTTGGTATTTTCCGCTGCGTGGGCGCACGGTCCAGGGGAAGGCGGCGATATTGAAAAATCCGTTTCTATCGCGCAGTGGGATATTGACCCGGCCGGTGCCGGCGTTACGCGATTGGGTTCAGGCAATCATGTGCTAAAGCTCAATGTCAGTATCACTCCGGAAAACGCCGCAGCGATTCTTGCAGGCGGCGGCGCGAAACTGGATATCCCGTTCATTGTCGCGCATAATTCTCAAAGGCGTATCGCGGTATGGACTGACCTTAGCGGAACCGCTGCGGAAATCGGTGATTATACTTTCGCAACTCCAGCGAATTTTGACGCGGGTAAAGTCGTTTGGACAGACCCGGCCTTAATGACAGGCAGCGTTTCGGCAAGCGTAAAAATTCCAAAAGCGCTGCTTTACAATGAGGCCGCAGGAAAAGCCGCGTCAGAGATTTATCTGATTTTTATTACTGATAATAAAAATGACATGAGCACAGAAACCGGAAACAGGGGCGGCTCATCCAGAAACAATGTAAATGGCGTCAATCTTGTTACGGAATTCAATATATTTGAAAAAATCGCGTTATCGGCGATTTATACTGTTCCCTGCCCAGGCGATGAAGAAATCACCATTGGGAAATGGTCAATTAATCCTGATGATGCTAACGCGGCGCGCATTGGCTCTGGTAATCATGTACTCAGGCTGGGAGTGAATATAGCGCCTGACGGTATTGAAGCGATTCTTTCAGGCGGCGGCGGGACATTGGATATTCCATTTATTGTTGCGCATAACTCTCAGAGGCGTATAGCGGTATGGACAGACCTTAGCGGAACCGCCGCGGAAATAGGCGATTATACTTTCGCAACCCCTGCGAATTTTGACGCGGGTAAAGTCGTTTGGACAGACCCGGCCTTAATGACAGGCAGCGTCGCGGCAAGTGTTAAAATTCCAAAAGCGCTGCTTTACAATGAAGCCGCGGGAAAAACCGCGTCCGCCATTTATATCATTTTCATCACTGATAATAAAAATGATATGAGTACTGAAACAGGAAACAGGGGAGGTTCATCCAGGAACAATGTAAATGGAGTTAACCTGGTTACTGAATTCAATATATTTAAGGAAATAAAACTTTCAGGATTTATTCCATGTAACTGTGAAGGCGGAAAGTGGCTGGAAGAGACCATCTTCACGCATATCAATCTTGCTCCTGGAGCTAATCCTTCACAAATAGGTTTCTCATGGTTTACGCCGAAAGGTTACAGCAGAACTGCAGTGCTCCAGCTTGCGAAAGTATCGGAACTGGTTGACGGTCAAATGCCGGTAAATCCAAAGTCGTTCAATGCAGTAATCAGCGCCGGCACCAATCTTTATGATGTCAATAAAGTCACTGTTACCGGGCTTGAACCAGACACGGCTTATGCTTACCGCGTAGGCAATGGCGCAGAATGGAGCAGCAATGTTTTCACTTTTAATACGCAAAACCCGGATAATATATACAAAGTAATCGTATTTGGCGACCCGCAAGTTGGCTCTTCAACTGCCCTGTGGGAGAGTACAGTCAGAACAGCGGTCAGAAGCGCGCCTGACGCGGCATTTATAATCAGTGCGGGCGATCAGACAAACAGCAACACCTTAAATGAAATTGACGGTTATGTAATGCCGCCGCAGCTGCGCAGTTACCCTGTCATGGCAATTGTCGGCAACCATGATAATGATTTAAACTCCGCTTCAGAACCGGACAAGGTTGATGTAGGATATCTGGCCCTGCTTTATCAGTGGCCCAATGATGGAATGAAAGCGGGAAAACAGCTTGGCGGCTGGGATTACTATTTCAGCTATGGCAATACACTGTACATTTCCATCAACTCAAACGAAAAAGACATTGAACAGCACAGGGCGTTTATGAGACAGGCTGTATCTTCGCATCCTGAAGCGGCATGGAAGGTCGCGGTCTTCCATCATGATCTTTACGGCACAGGCGATCATGCCGGAACCGGATACGGGGACGCGGCGCAGATGCAGGCGGACTGGTCTCCCTTTATCGACGGGTTCGGCATCGATGTTGCGTTTAACGGACATGATCACATTTACGCAAGATCAAAATTTATAAAGGGCGATGAGATTCGCAAGCTTCAGATGACTGCGGTTTTTGATCAGAATCTAAACCAGGCGAGTCCCGGCGCTGTTATCCTGCCTGACGGCGTACAGTACATAGCTCTTTCAACAGCCGGTGATAAGTTCTACGATCCTGAAGCTCAGGATTGGGTCGCGTATACTCCGGGCAGACTCGGTAATCCCGGCGCTTCTCCTGCCGTGCCGGATGTGCCGGAATATACGATCATGACCATCGACGGCATGAATTTAATTCTTGAAACATACCGTGTTGATACCAATAAGTTAACCGACAGCATCACATTGCGCAAAACAGCGTTGAGGGAAGATCTGGCGATTGCTGTTCCCGGAGCAAAAGCGATTGAACGCGGCGATATTCAGGAGCCGGGCTGGTCTCTTTTCCAGGGCGCGATTGCCGCGGCGGAAACGGTCCTTGCTTCAGGAACAGCGGATGTTCACAATACATTTGTCGCTCTGTATGAATCATACTTCGCCCTCAGAGTTCCAACGAACAAAGGGCCTCTTGGGAATTTAATAACGCAGGTCACAAATAAACTGTCCTCAGCGACAGAAGGAAAATGGGAAGGCCAATACCCCGCAGGATCAAAAGCTGAACTGAAAGCTGTTCTTGACACAGCTCTTCCAGTTTATGAAAAGAGGCTTGAAACGCAGCGAGCGACTGATGTGGCGTTTAACGCTTTAGATTCCGCGTTTAGGAATTTCCAGAGCATGGTAAGCAATATTCCCATCCCGTGGATATTCGTCCATAATGTCGCAGCGCAGGGCGTAACGACAGTCGATTTGGTTGACTGGATGGAAGACGGAAGAACTTATGTCATCGGCAATGAGACCAAATATTTCACGCATCACACAAAACAGGAATTCGCATCAGGCGGCTTCGGAGGTCCGCGCAGCGAGCCTGTTTTCGGTCCTGCCAACGGCAATGGAGGCCGCGGACATAACGGCGCGCATATTACAAAGACCCATATAGGCGAGTGGATTCGTTATGAATTAAATGTAACGCAATCAGGATCATATAGAGTGAGGCTTGGAGCAGCCAATAAAACCAGCACCGCCCAGAAAATTCTGCTTAGGGATACAGATCAAAGGACATTGGCTGCGTTTAACGTACCCGCAAATAACCCGCTTCCTGCCGCCGGCTGGACAAGCGCTCTTATGGTGAACGCGGATAAAGAGATCTATCTGCCTGCCGGCAATTATGTCATAGAGCTGTTCTTTGTAAATGACGGTTTGAATGTTAATACCAGAAATGATCTTTATCCTGACGGCGCGGATATTGATATACTTACCTTTGAGCGCACCGGCGCTGCGGCTGCGCCGGTAATAACAGCAGATCCGGCAGTTTATCGCCTGCCGATGCCTCCGCTAATCGCGGCGGGAGCGCCTATCCGTCAGCAGGGCTGGGGTACTCCAGGCAGCGTAATCGATCAGGATGAGGCCTCCGCGATTAACATGGGCGCGAACAGGGAAGGAATTCCTGTTGAAGTTTTCAAAGCTGCTACCCATCTTGTGCTTGAACTTGCGGCAAAAATAATCAACGCCAACTTCCAGATTCAAATTCAGTCTGATGTTGATATGGACTGGCTCCCGAATCAATCTGAATTACATGGAGCGACATTGGATAAATACTGGGACGGTGAAAAGCTGATAATTCCATTGGAAGATCTGGCTGGTTATGAACGCTGGAAAAACATGGAATCAAGGGGAAGGTTGTTCGTCAGTTTCTACAATTACGGATGGAACGAGCTTAATGTTATGGGCGCATACTTCATTGTAGATCCCGCTAAATTGTCTTCTGTGTCTGCTCAGGCTGTAACAGTACCCGCAAATATAGCGTCCGCTCTTGACGCTGTAGTAATGCCTAACGGTCAGAGTCTCAATTGGCGTAACTCGGTTGTTGATCTGATGAAAGCGCTTGGTCTTAACAGCAGCCTAGCGGCGCGCATTCAGTTAGCCGCTAATTTAAAATACAGCGGCGCTGACGCTGATGGTTCCGCAGCGAAGAATACCTGGCTGCACGAAGAACTGATGAGGATTCTTGTTGCGAACGGAGGCAGACTACCGCCTGATATTCGTAATTAGGAAGAAAGAAAATTAACCACAAAGGTGAAAAAGGCGCACAAAGGAATGAATACTATGATTTTGCTTTCCTTCGTGCGCCTTCGTTATGCCTTCAGGTGAATTAATTTTATATCACTATCTCTTGCGGGAAATTAAAACAAGTCGGATTAAATTTGCCATTGCTGTAAGAGCAGAAGCAACATAAGTTAACGCCGCGGCGCTTAAAACTTTTTTTACTCCTTTAAGTTCTTCTTCTGTCAGCACATTGCATGAGCGAAGAATTTCTATGGCTCTGTTTGAAGCGTTAAATTCCACGGGCAGCGTTATTATGTAAAACAGCACGGCGCCGCAAAATAGAATTATCCCGATATTAATTATGAGAGGGAAGGACAGAAAAATACCCGCCATCGCCATCCATGGCCCAAGCGATGAGCCGATATTCGCAACCGGCACAAGCGCGCTTCTGAGTCCAAGCGGTCCATAATGCACCGCATGCTGAATGGCATGGCCTGTTTCATGCGCTGCGACGCCGACTGCGGCGATTGACGATGACCCGAATACCGGCTCGGAAAGGCGCAGCATTTTTGTCGATGGCGCGTAATGATCCGTAAGCGAACCTTTTACCGGCTCGATTTTCACATCTTTAATTCTGTTTGCGTCCATTAAAAGGGCCGCGGCTCCCTGTCCCGTAATATGACGCGAGCAGGATATTTTTGAATATTTCGTAAAAGTAGATTTTACCTTAAATTGCGCCCACATGGAAAGAAGAAGAGCCGGAACAACCAAAACTAAATAGTATAAATCCATATAATTCTCCCTGTTAATATATTATTATGTCTGGACACTGCCAGTCGACGGGCTTCTGCGCACTGTGTATTCCATCTTTGCATGCCCTGCATTTTTTTTTGTTCTGGAAACGCGCGAAAGCGTCTCCTTTTGAACGCGAAACTCTTTTTCTCCCTTTGCAGGAACCAGATGCGTCCACTTTCCTGTATTGTCAAGTGATGACGCTTTGCAGTTGTCACGGAAATAATTGCACAGAATGACATACAGTTCCGCGCTGAGTTTTTCATCCTGAACGGGGAATAAAATTTCTACGCGTTTTTCCAGATTGCGCGGCATCCAGTCTGCGCTGGCAAGATAGATCTCTTCTGCGCCTCCGTTGGAAAAATAAAAAATGCGCGAATGTTCAAGATAGTGATCGATCACGCTGATTACCCGGATGTTATCTGAAACTCCGCTCATACCCGGAATTAATGTGCATATACCGCGCACGCATAGCGATATTTTCACTCCGGCTTCTGAGGCAGCGTAAAGCGCCTTTATTATGTCAACATCTGTCAGGGAATTCATTTTCGCCATAATTTTCGCGGGGTATTTTTGCCTTGCCCTGTTCGCTTCTCTTTCAATAAGATCCAGAAATTTCCGCTTTAATCTGACAGGCGCGATTGTCAGTTTCAGCATTGTCTGAACCGCGGAGTAACCTGTCAGCATGTTGAATATCAGGCTGGCGTCGTAGGCTATATCCTCACGGCAGGTAAAAAGGCACAGATCTTCGTAGATTTTGGCTGTTCTGTCATTGTAGTTCCCGGTAGAAAGGTGCACATAACGCTTTATAATATCGTTTTCGCGGCGCATTACCATGGAAATTTTTGAATGCACTTTCAGGCGTGAAAGACCGTGTACGACAATTACTCCGGCTTTTTCCAGCCTGTTTGCCCATGAAATGTTGCGCTCTTCGTCAAAACGCGCTTTCAGTTCCACAACTACCGTTACATGTTTGCCGTTCATCGCCGCCTGTTCCAGAGCGCGGACTACAGGAGAAAATGACGAGGAGCCGGACTGTAAAATTCCTGGAATTGCGCCGCCTGTTCTGTACAGCGCTGTCTTTATTGAAATAACCTGCGAGTCATTTGCAGCTTCCCTGAAAAAACGCACAACAGGATCAAATGACTGGTACGGTAAATGCAGCATTACATCGCCCTGGCTTATGCGATCCCATACAGGCGTTTCCTCATTGAAATCCGGCGATTTATAGATTGTCCACGGTTTTTCCGTTAAATTTTCAAGACCGGCGACATTTGCGAGTTCCAGGAAATCGGAAGGATTGATGGGGCCGTTTACCTGATAAAGATCATCATCTTCCAGCGAAAAACGCCGCGCAAGATCATCTCTGAGCCTGACGCTTCCGGGCGAATAAATCATCCTGATAACATCGGATCTTCCCCTGCCTTCCAGTACTTCTACCATTGCTTCAACAAAATCTTCGTCTCTCTGTTCATCAACAGAAAAGTCTGCGTCCCTGTTGATTTTAAATAACATGCTCTCCTTGATGCGGTAACCCGGAAAAAGATATGCGCCCCATGTAATTATCACATCCTCCAGCAAAACCAGCTGTAATTTATTGATTTTTTCAGGGGACGCTGTTTCCGCTGCCGCGCTGTCATCAGATGGCACCCAGATAATTCTGTTCAGCGCCGGAGGCAAAGGTATAATAACCTTTTGTTCCATCTGCCCGGAATCAGCAGAGACGTTTTCAGGTTCAAGGAGAAAGACGGCGTTCAGTGATCTGCTGTCTACAAATGGCAGCGGTTTATCGTCTTCAAACCGCAGGGGCGTTAAAACAGGATATATCTGTCTTACAAAATATGAGTCCAGAAAATCAAGCTGCGGTACAGAATAAGAATCGGGGTGAAGGATTGTAAGCCCGTTTTTTGCGAGTCCGGGAAAAATTTCTCTGCACATACATTTATACTGCCTGTCTATAATTGAATGCGCTTTTTCCGAGATTGCCTTTAGCTGCTGTGCGGGCGTTAAACCGCACGCGTCAATTGCAGCTCCGGCCTTGTCCGATTTGCTCATGCGTTTCAGAGCCGCGACTCTTACCATGAAAAATTCATCAAAGTTTGATGTTACAATTGATAAAAAACGGAAACGCTCCAGCAGCGGCAGTTCTTCCTTTAAGCCTTCTTCCAGCACCCTTTCGTTAAAATCAACCCAGGAGAGATCGCGGCTCAGAAACGGCATGGAATTAACATTAGTATCGCTGGCATCGCTCATTTTTCTCTCCTTTAAAAATTTTTAGTTTAGTTTAGTTTAGTATAACTTTATATCCAAACACATCCTGAAACATTTTCCCCTTTTCTTCTATGGTTGTTACCTCAGTGGAAAGATCATAGGCATTGGCTGTATGAAGCACTACTGTTTCAAGGCGGCGTTCAACAGTTATATTTTTTATTCGCTGTGAATGGCTGCTATCCAGAGAATCGGCGACTCTCAGAATGGATGCCATTTTAAGCACGAGGATTCTGTCTTCGCGCTGCAGTTTTATATATTCTATATCGGCCTGTGAAGGCGGATTTCCCCTGTGATAGTTGATAACATTTCCGATTATGCCGAGTTCGTCCTGATGCAGGCCGAATACTTCCGAGTTTGTGACAATGTACTGTCCGTGTTTCTGATGATTGGATGTCTTGATAAATGTTCCGATGTCGTGCAGTATCGCCGCTGTTTCCAGCATTACACGGTGACGGCGGTTCATTCCGTGTTCCTTAACAAGCGCGTCAAAAATTGTCATGCACAGATTCGCGACATAGATTCCGTGAGATTCATCGAAGTGAAACCTGCGGCCCAGGCTTACCGCGGACGCGATTGTCTGCGTAAAGAATTCATCCTGAAGGGACGCGTCAACTCCTGAAGCCAAATCCGCGAGATAACCGTCGCGGAGAGTAACCTGCGGAACCACAATATTTTCCGTTCCCGTATTTTCCAGAAATAATTTTAACAGCATTAAACCGGGAATAATACCTTCAGCGTCAGCGTAAGGAATCCTGAATTCCTGAACGCAGTCATCAACGGTGAAGTCGCGTACATTTTCCGTAAACGACATAAAATCGCCGCGCTCAATGATACGGCAGTCCTTGTTTAATTCTTTGCCAACACGCTCTGCTGCAAGCCGCATGTCAGTGCCGGCGGCTACCATGGTACGCACATGAGTCAGGTCCATATTTGCGGACAAAAGACTAAGTATGTTTTTTATATTTTCACTGAGATAACGCTCGTAAAATATATTAGCTCCCAGATTGTAACGCGAACGCTGTTCAATAATAATTGTTCCAAGCTTGAGGCTGTGTGCCGCTACCATCTGTCCGCGGCGCAGTAACATAATTTCTGTTGAACCGCCGCCGATCTCTATAATCATGGAGTTGGCGCGCCAGAATACGGGCAGATCCTGTTTAAGCGCGAAACGAACCGCCATATACATCAGTCTGTTTTCCTCGATTCCTTCAACTATATTCAGGTTAAAACCCGTTTCCAGTTTCACGCGATCTATGAAAACATCCCTGTTACGCGCGGCCCTGAGGGCGCTTGTGGCGATTACATGGATATTGTTATCTGAAATGCCCCATCCCGATAAAAGCTCACGGTAATTCTGAAGGACAGCCAGACACTCCAGCATTGATTCCCTTGAAAGGGAACCGGATGTAAATACATCGCGTCCCAAAACCGCCGGCATTACCGCGCGATCTACCACCTGCCACCCGCCGCTGGAATTAATTTCCGCCACATTAAGCCTTATTCCTGTTGAGCCGATTTCAATAATGGCGACAAGTGTTGTACTCATTTCATTACAGCTTATCTATCAGCATGGAACACTTTCCGGACGGAATGGGCAATGTTTTTTTCTTTTTGCCCAATATGTTAATGGTAAAATAATAGAGTTTCTCGCTTTCCATTTGAATTTCCCAGCCCCTTCCGCTTTTATTGGAAAGTATTGTAATCATGTTGTTTTTAAGGGACAGGTTCTCAACGCCCATTATCTCCAGATTGGGAATAACCCAGTCCACTGTTTTGCGCGGAAGTGAAATTGAAAGCCCTACAATATTTTCAATTGTCAGGCAGATGGTGGATAATGCGTCATAACTTAAATACTGCGGGCGCGGGAATGCGCTCTTGCCGGGCCATTTGGCCGGCCCTTCCTTATTGGGCATATACGCTTCCCAAAGATTACCCCTGTGATGACTGCCGTCCGGGTTCATTGAATCCAGCATGAAGTACATGTGCCTTATTGCGCATTCCCTGGCCAAATCCCACCTTTGATAACGCTCAAGTCCCTTGATCACCATAAATGTAAGGTGAGGGTAAACCGAACCGCGGTAGCCGCGTCCTGTTTCATCATAATCCTTTTCTGATACGGAAAGGGAAGGGAAGGGATGAGCGGTGCCGAAAAATTTCGGATCTGAAAGTTTTTGTATTATTTGTTCGGCTTTTTCATCGTTGGGAATTTCAGCTAACAGCGGCCAGTAGCCTGCTATGGTCTTGACGGGGATTTGCTTTTCACTCTTGTTGATATCGTAATAAAAACCGTCCGCCGCGCTGTACATTAGAGAATTGATTCTGGTTTTCAGTGAAAAATACTGCTTCTTGTACTGAAAACTGGTTTCTTTATCGTTCAGAATGTCGGCAAGCGCGGATATGTACAGCATATTTATGGCCATCATTGTGTTAAAATCCATAGCGTAATATGCGTCGCTTCGCGGAGAGTTGGTCATGCCGGTCGCGCCAAGGGGAGTTTTGTAAAGACCGTTTGGTTTTTTAAATACCGATTCAATCCAGACCGAATATTTACACAAAATGGGAAGCACGTCTTTTACGCGCTTCTTGTTCGCGGACTTGTGGTAAATATTGTATTCAGCCCATGCAAACAGCGGAATTCCCAAACCTTCAGGATTTTCCCTGTCAGTTACGGGAGCGCCTGAATTTATATCATAAGCGCAGCGGATAGCCCCGTTTGGCTCCTGCCGGCTGTAAAACAAATCCAGTGAAGGATGGGCCTGGTATATTTTATTTGAATATACTAAAAAGAATGAGGATAGAATTGCGTCGCTCTGATAAACCGCCTGCGCCTGCGGATATGAGAAAAATTTTCCTTCCAGCGATACCGGAAGTATATTTGAAGCGGAATTCGTGCCGGAATTGCTTTTTTCACCTCCGCTGTTCCAGCAATCCTGAATCCATGCCCATGTTTTATCGTAAATATCTACAAAATCCTGATCATAAAAATGGATTTTAGGGAAATCGTGCTTTATCACCAATACTCCTTAATGTGCAAAACTAGCGTATCCTAATAAATATAATATAAAACCGGTTGATTTACCATGTTTTTTTTAATAATTTTTTATTTTCTGGTTAAAAAACTGTATAATTTCCATGTTATGCGATTACTTTACATTAATTTTTTGTTTTTTCGCTTAGTTCAAGATAGTATTGCGCTGTGTCAGGGTTTTTCCATGCGGCCATCCAAGGCATTGGAATTTTACTGTCAGGAAGACCCGCGTAAAATTCATAAAGGGCGTAACAGTACACAGCGGATCCTTCCTTTGCCAAACCTTCCATATATTTCAGGGCTGCGTCAACATCCGCGCCGCGTTTGTATAATAGCGTTACAATGCCCGCTCTCTCGTTTCCGCGGCCGTATGTAATAGCCTGCGCCAGAGGAGTCAGCCCTTCATTATCTGCATTAACATCCGCGGACCCTTCGATAAGCAGCCTGGCCTTTTCCGCGTCGACTGCCCTGTAAGGCGTAAATGTTTGCTGCTCTTCATTAAATTCGCCTGGAAACAATACAAGCTGAAGAGGTTTTATTGAATACCCCCCCGATGTTGTGTCGGCATTCGAATTGGCTCCGCAGTCAAGAAGCGCTTTCATTATTTCAGGCGATCCGTTTAAAGTGCATTGATTCCCTAGAGGCGTATCGCCTTCGATGCTCGCAAGATCAAAATCGGCCTTGTTTTTTTTAAGATAGTTAAGCATCTTTACCGGATCTTTCATTAAATACCATATTTTATTTAAAGTGATGTAAAAAAGCGGAGTAGGCTGCCATGACTTAAAGTACCAGCCAACCCTTTCATTCAGTGATACGCCTTCGGCGGCGCATTTATCCAAAAGCCTGTAATCTTCTTCCCTGACAAGGATTGACGCAAGGTTGGGAAGATCGTCCCTTGCAATAACATCCTTAACAGGTTTGTCCGCGTTTGCGCGTAACATAGACGCGAGGGATGTGAAAAGCAGGTAGCCGTCCGTGCATATATCCTGCGCTGAATCGAGTGAGATGTTTTCAGGCAGAAGGCGGACAGGGGAGCGGTATTCCCTGATTACGCTTTTATTTATGCTGTCGTCTTTCTTTTTAATGTCCGGCAGAAATTCCGCGACATGAATTTCCTGCGTTTTGCTTAACGTTTCACGGGCGTCCTTGTTTATATCGCTTATTAATACATATTGATCCATCCGCCGCCGCACAAGAGCGTTCTTTCCTCCGGAGTAAAAAATTTCAGGCAGCCTTGCCTCGCCTTCGCGGTTTCTTATGCACAAAAGCGGCTTGCCGTCCTTTTTTCTCAGTATGTTATGCCATTTATCGGTTTCAATCAGCGGTTTTCTTTGTCCAAGCCCCAGCTCGCTCTCCCATTCTCCTTCATAAATTCCTGAGTCAACCTGATTGTTGTTGTTGATAATATCAAGGAGTTTCGCGCGGAAGAGATCGTAATCGGCCGCCGTGTCATTGCCTATGGCTTTGCGGATAACAGAACGGAAGTGGAAAAAGGCGGCTTCGCTGTTTTCAGTTTCCAGCAGATTGCTGAAATGATCCAGCGCTTCCCTAAATTTTCCGTCCCTGTAACGCGCAAGCCCGCTGTACATCAATGAAATTGTTCCTTCATTCAGGGCTGGATCGTCGTCTAACGGATCTTCGGCGCGGAGATTTGGGTAAGCGCTTTTTGGCTTTTCATTGAACCCTGCCAGTAAATCTTCAATTTCATTATTGCTTGTCGGGCTCTCAAAATCCTTTAAGCTGCCGTAAATTATTTTTTTCACTTTGGCGGCAAAGCTTTCCTTTTCACCGTCTGTCTGCCCGTGATTTGAACGGCGGAATCCTTCAGTCCATTCCGCTGTTATATAAATACTTTCGCCGTTTATGGGATTCGTTGTCAGTTCGCAGGTAAAATATCCTGCCTTCTCCTGAATACACGGGATGGCGATAAACCGGCAGTCGCCGTTTTTATTACAGTACGGCATGGAGATAACAGTTATATTTTTTCCATGATCGCCTGAAACCTCTATTTTGAACTGTTCTATGGAAGCCCAGTCAGGATTTTTGCCAGGTTCAATTTCCGGATTTTTTTTTGTAATTTCAATCGCGGTTTTTACGCAATTCTGCATGAATAACTGAATGTTTTTGGGATTAGTCATTATTTTTTCGTAAAAGAGACTTAAGTTTGAATAAAATTTGTGAGGTATTATTTTGGAGGTCAGCAGGCAGTTAAACGTGGTTTTGTACGGCATTTAAGACTCCTTTACCTGACCGCGATCAGGCGGCGTTAAGTATATTATGACATGAGGATCAAAAAAATCCTACAGGAGCTTAACCAATATACATTTAACGGATAACATAAAAATTTTTAAAATATTTATCATTTGTGTCTGTTTTTTCCGGTAATATTTTCTGAATGATATTAGTGAAAACAGGATCAGTTTATTTTTGTAAATAGTATTTTTTTTCAATTTTCCTGTTGACAATTCTGAAAATTCAATGTAAGTTGGAAATTGTGATTTTGCGTTAAACCATAAAATAATATAAGGTAGAATTTAAAATGACAAAAAGCGCTGATTTATATCTTGTCTGTGATCCATGGCGGATCATTGAAGAGGGCTGGAGCCGGGAACGTAACAAGGTTTCTGAATCAATTTTTTCCCTTGGGAACGAGTACATGGGCGTCCGCGGTTATGCGGAAGAAGGCGTTAACGAAGATTCTTTACAGGGCAGCTATTTTAACGGCATTCACGAAGAAACTGATCTTGAAAAAAGTTACAAAGGCATAATTTCCAAAACGCATTTTATGGTGAATGCCGCCGACTGGCTGCACATGCAAATCCGCGCCGGAGATGAAGTGCTTGATATGGCATCCTGCAAGATCGATAATTTCCGCCGCGTGCTTGATATGCGCGAAGGAGTTCTGAACCGGAGTTTTAACTGGTATACAAAAGAAGGGCCTGTTGTTCACATTGAGTTTATCCGTTTTCTGGACATGGAAAATGCGAACATGGCTTATCAAAAAGTAGTATGTTCCGTAACAGGCGGTGATATATTTCTGTCTATTGTTATTGCTAATACTTTTAATACAACTCATGGCCCGAAAAAAAAGAATTACTGGAATCTTATACGCAGGGACTGGTTTGACAACGGAGCCGCTGTGCTTGGACAGACAGCGCGTTCAGGGCAGCAGGTTTTTTCGGGGTTTACTTTCAGGGCAAGTGAAGGTTCTCAATGCGGTAAAAAGGTAACGGATAAAGCAGCCGGTTTCGAGATTATTCTGCCTTTAAAAGACGGTTCAAGCGGCTGGATAGAAAAAAGCGTCTATAATTTAGCTGTAAAAGAACGCAAGAGCGCATCTGATTCTGTCTGGAAAAAAAACTGGGCGCATTTAAAAAACGGTCTGCCTGATTTTAATACAGCGCTTGAAAAGCAGCGCGGTTACTGGAACGCGTTCTGGATGAACGCTGATATCCGCATCGAAGGCGATCCGCTTAACCAGCAGGGAATAAGATTCTGTATCTTTCAGATGCAGCAGACATACAATGGTTATGATCCTTCCAATAATATCGGAGCGAAGGGGCTTACGGGCGAAGTATACGGCGGCCATACTTTCTGGGATACTGAAACCTACTGTCTTCCGTTTTATCTTTTTTCCAGCCCGCAGGCAGCGCGGAATCTGCTCGCTTACCGTTATGCGACATTGAACCACGCCAGGGAAAGGGCGAAGCAGCTTGATTGCAGGGGAGCTTGTTATCCGATTGCCACCCAGAACGGCGAAGAAGCCTGCGGTCTTTGGCAGCATGCGAGCCTTCAGTTCCAGCCAAGCACTGCGGTAGCGTACGCGATTGAACATTATTATAATTTATTCGGCGACAATGAATTTCTTTTCGGCCAGGGCGCAGAAATGCTTATAGAGATCAGCAGGTTTCTGTTATCGCGCGGTTCCTGGAACAATGAAGGCACCGGCTTTGGCTATTATGCCGTAATGGGACCGGATGAATTTCACATGATGGTTAATCACAACTGTTATACAAATTACATGGCAAAAAAAACATTTGAGTATACCGAGAAAACCCTTAAAAAAATGGAAAAAGAAGAGCCTTCAAAATTTTCCGCTGTCTGCAAAAGCGTTTCTCTTTCTACTGAGGAAAGAAAAGACTTCATCCTTTGCGCGAAAAAAATGATCATCCTGTACGATAAAAAAACAAAACTCTATGAACAGCATGAAGGTTATTACGCTCTTCCGCGAATAAAAATTTCTGATATACCCGTTACCGATTTCCCGCTTTATCACAACTGGTCATACGACCGCATCTACCGTACCAGTATGATAAAGCAGCCGGATGTGTTAATGTTCCAGTTTTTGTACAATCAGGAATTTTCCGCGGAAGTCAAACGGGCAAACTATGAATTTTATGAGCCCAATACAATCCATGAATCTTCGCTTTCCCCTTCAATACATTCCATTTTTGCACAGGAACTTGGTAAACATGAGGACGCGTTCAACTTCTTCGGTTTCGCGACAAGAATGGACATGGATAACTACAACCGCAACACCGCCGAAGGATTGCACACAACAAGCATCGCGGCAGCCTGGATGAATATTATTTACGGTTTCAGCGGACTTCGCAGCGACGGTCCCGTTCTTGCGCTTAACCCTTCGCTGCCCGCGAAATGGACAGAGTATGAGTTTGGCATTCTTTACCGCAATGTTCACATCCGCGTTAAAGTATCAAAAAGCGAAGTAACCATATCAACTAACGATCAGGTAAACGAAACGATACCTCTTTGCATATACGGCGAACGCCATGATTTCGGCTCCTGCGCCCTTTATGTTCCGCTTAGAGTATAATGTATAAATTAAACTGCTGGGATATAAAAGATGACGGCTCGCCATCAGGCGAAGGTTCCCCTCAGGATGATGTTCTGCAGAACGGCAACCGGCTTCTTACAGGCAACGGTTATCTGGGCCGCCGCGGAGTAGCGGATGAAGCAGATGCAGGTGATATGCCCGCAACAATTCTTTCCGGCATTTATGACAAGCGCGGAGATCTCTGGAGAGAGCCTGTAAATTCCCCCGATCCTCTTTATATTCTTGCAAGTATGGACGGTCAGCCCCTCAAAGCAGGTAATGAATGCACAGTCTCCCATGAACAGGCTCTTGATTTCCGTTACGGAATATATTCGCGCAATACAAGCTGGCTCGCCGGCGGTAAAACGGTAACAGTAAAGGCGCAGCGTTATGCGCATATGGAAGATGTGCATCTTCTGTGCATGCGTTACGTGATCAGCGCTGATAAGCCGTGCGGCATTGCTGTTAAGCAGGGGATAAACTGCGCCGTAAAAGACCTTAACGGTCCTCATTTGGGGAATTTTAAATATATAAAGCCTCCGGATCAGAATCAAAATGCGCGTGTTTTGGGGCTGTCATGTTCAACCCTTGAAAAGAAAATACCGTTAGCTGTTTATTCAGCTCTTGCCGTGTCTGATAACGGGGTTGATTTACAGTTTGATACGGTTTATGAAGAAGACAGTATATTTTTCAATATTGTTGTCTCTCCTTACAGCAAAAAAGAAGTTGAATTATTCATTTACGGTGCGATTTTTACCGCTCTTGATACAGGCGATCCGGACGCCGCCGCGAGGGAACAGATTTTAAAGGCATTTAACGAAGGCTGGGAAAGCCTGCTGCAAAGACACAAAGCGCAGTGGGATAAAATCTGGCAGAAGGGAGACGTCATAATTGAAGGCGATGAATACGCTCAGGCGGCGCTTCGATACAGTTTGTATCATCTATGGATAATCGCTCCGCGTCATTGCGAAGGCAGCGCGCAGAGGGCTTTATCAATACCCGCGCGCGGATTATCGGGACAGACTTACAAGGGCGCGATTTTCTGGGACACGGAAATGTTTATCGCTCCCTATTTCCTTGCGGTAAGACCGGAAATGGCGGCGCAGTTTATACGCTACAGAATACAAACATTGCCAGGCGCGAAGCGTAAGGCGGCGGAGTACGGTTTTCGCGGCGCGTTTTTCGCGTGGGAAAGCCAGGAGAACGGAGATGATGCCTGCTCAGACTACAATGTTACAGATGTATTTACGGGGCGGCCTGTGCGCACATACTTCAGGGACAAGCAAATTCATATTAGCGCAGATATTGTTTATTCCATAAAAAAATTTGTTGATCAGACAAACGATTTTTCAGTCCTCACAGACGGAGGCATGGAACTGATACTGGAAGCCGCGCGCTTTTATTTATCATACCTTTACTATTCGCCTGAGCGCAAACGTTATGAAGTGCTGGATGTAATAGGACCTGATGAATACCATGAGCGCGTAAACAATAACGCCTTTACTAACAGAATAATACTTGCGGCGTTTGAAATCGCGCGTGACTACGTGGAAATGTTCAGGGAAAAAGATACTTCATTCATTGATAATCTGATTAAAAGAATTTGTTTTAATGATGATCTTGAGTTTATGAAGACTGTAATTGAAAGGTTTTACATGCCGCAGCCCAATGACAGCGGGGGCGCGGTACACGGAGTTATAGAACAGTTTGACGGTTATTTCAGGCATGAAGACTGCTCTCTTGAAACTGTCAGGTCGCGGCTGAAAGATCCAAAGGAATACTGGGGCTGCAGTACAGGCGTCGCGACTCCTACCCAGATCATCAAACAGGCCGATGTGATTACAATGCTTGAGCTTTTTGGTTCCGATTATTCAACAGAAATAAAAAAGGCGAACTTTGACTATTATGAGCCGCGCACAGAACACGGTTCCAGTTTATCATCGTGCATGTACGCGCTTCTCGCTTGTGAAACGGGATCAAGCGATCTGGCGTATCCTTTCTTTATTCAGACTTCTGAAATTGACATAACAGGAAAATCGAAACACTTCGCGGGTCTTGTTTACATTGGCGGCACTCACCCCGCCGCCAACGGCGGCGCATGGTTAACAGCTATACGCGGCTTTTGCGGTTTTTCCATTGAAAATGGAAATATAATAATTAAACCCCGTCTGCCGTCGTCATGGAAAAAAGTAAAGTTTAATGTTGTTTTGCGCGGCATTGAATATGAAATTACGGTTACAAAGGATAATTTTTCAATATGCAGGATATAAAGGAAAATAAACCGGATCTTTTTGGATTGGGTAATGTAAAAATTGAAGGCGCGATTTTTGATCTGGACGGTGTGCTGGTTGATACCGCGAAGTATCACTATCTTGCCTGGAAACGTCTTGCGGCGGAACTTGGATTTCATTTTACTGAAACTGACAATGAACGTCTTAAGGGAGTAAGCCGCGTCCGCTCCCTTGAAATTCTTCTTGAGACAGGAAAGGTTACAATGACGGCGGAGCAAAAGGAAAAAGCCGCTTCCCGAAAAAATACCTGGTATGTGGAATACCTCTACACTCTCGATGAAGATGCAATTTTATCCGGCGCGAAAGAGTATCTTCTGCTTCTGCGGGAGAACGGCATACGCACGGCCATTGGTTCAGCAAGTAAAAATACAGCGCTCATCCTGGATCGTTTAAAAATAGCTTTTCTTTTTGACGCTGTGATTGACGGCAATACAGTGTCAAAGGCAAAGCCCGATCCGGAAGTTTTTCTGAAAGGCGCTGAAGCATTGGGTCTTCCGCCGCAGAGATGCGTAGTTTTTGAAGACGCTCTCGCCGGTATTGAAGCCGCCAAAGCGGGCGGAATGCCGGCAATAGCGGTCGGAAAACCGGAAAACCTTCCCGGTGCGGATCGTTATATTTCATCTTTAGCTGATATGTTTAATATTAGTGATTTAACTATTCAATGCGGATGTTCTTAACATTTACCTGTTAGCTCTAATACAATGTGAGTGATTTTTATGCCAATGTACGGAATCTTACAATATGCTTACTAAAATATTCAAATATTGATTTTTTCCCTTGCTTTCACAATAAAGCGATATTATAATGAAAGGGTAGATTTAGGACCTCAAAAGCAAGGAGGACGTCATGGAAATCACAGATATCAGGGTCCGTAAGGTAGCGGGTGGCGGTAAGCCAAAGGCCTATGTAACGGTAACATTTGACGATTGTTTTGTTGTTCACAATATAAAGATCATTGAGGGTAAAACCGGTATCTTTATAGCAATGCCAAGCCGGAAAACACGGGCTGGGGAATATAAGGATGTTGCTCATCCTATCCATCCTGAATTCCGGGCGGAACTTCAAAAACGTATTTTGGATAAGTACGAATCCGGTGATGTGGATGTACAAGATGATCCATCAGATGACATCTGATGTAAAAGTCTGGTAAACCACTAGTGATAAAGGCGTTCAAAGGGATTGGCGACACTTCCTTTTGAGCGCCTTTTCTTTTACATTGCATTTCTGATAACTTTTCCGTATAAACCATATCAATCCGCGGTATTCAAAATGTCTTGATTATTTCATGTAAATTTGCTACGCTGTTATCCAATAATGGAGTAATGGGATGTCGGCAAGTGGTAAGCCACCGGTCTTTGGAGCCGGTATTCACAGGTTCGAATCCTGTCGTCCCAAAAGGGATACTTCCGGCGAACCTGAAACAGAGGTTCAAAAGCATCCGGCAATATCCGTAATTTATATAATGAGGTAAATAATGAGCAAGGTTGTATTACAGGCAAAGAATCGTCAAAAAGCAGGTTCAGCGGAATCCCGCCGTATCAGGAGAGGCGGCCGCATCCCTGCGGTAATTTACGGAAGATCAGGCAAGGCCGTTTCCATCGATCTGGACGCCGTGGAATTTATCAAAGGTACAAAGGGTATCTCCGAAAGTACAATTGTCAAGGTAGATGTTGAAGATAAATCTTATGACGCCTTTGTAAAAGGCACTCAGAGAAATATTATCGACGGAAATATTCTTCATATAGATTTTTATGAAGTGGAAAGCGGCGTCGCTCTCCGCGCGAAGGTTTCGCTCATTCTTCAGGGAAATCCAATTGGAGTGCGCGAAGGCGGTATGCTTGAAAATCCCCTGCATGAAATCGAAGTTGAATGTTTACCGAAAGATCTGCCTGAACGGATCGAGATTGATGTATCAGGATTAAAAGCAAATCAGTCAATTCATGTGCGTGATATTCCTCTGGGCGAAGGCGTCAGGGTTCTTTCCAACCCGGATATGGTTGTCGCGCTGGTCAAGTTTGCCAAAGCTGAAGCCGCAGCCGCTACAGATACTGCCGCAGCCGCAGCAGCCGCTCCTACCGCCGCCGCTCCGGCTGCAACTGACAAGAAAGCGCCGGAGAAGAAAGCGCCTGAAAAGAAATAAAATATTTTATTTGAGCAGTTTACAATGTAATGATCTGTGAAGAAAATTCATCAGAAATTACTCATCCACTGTTTCCTGTTTCAGGGTATGGCGCCGCTGAATTTGAAAATTCAGTTTCTTCCATTTTATTAAATCGTCCGCCGCGGACTTTATTTCTCGCCGCTGTTTCTGGCGGCGCGGATTCAATTGCAATGTTATGCGCCATTTCTGCCGTTATTCCCAAAGAGAGGCTTTGCTGTCTGCATGTTGATCACGGAATAAGGTCGCCTGAAGAAAGCTCATCTGACGCGGTTTTTGTCCGTGATTATTGCCGAAGCCTGGGAATAGAATGCCGCGTTAAATCCATCCCTCACGGAAAAATAACTTCCTTTGCGCGGAGAAAAAAAGCGGGTATTGAGGCGGCCGCCCGTTTCTTCAGGCGCAAAGCGCTATTCAGCGAAGCCGCTGGATTAGGTGAAAATGCCTGCATTTTAATTGCGCATACAAAAGACGATATGCTGGAGACGGTTTTAATGCGTTTCCTTCGCGGCTGCGGCCCCGCAGGTCTTGCGGCGATGTCTGCGGAGAAAAAAAACAGCAAAGAACAAGCAATAATTCTGCGTCCTTTGTTATCTGTAAGCCGTGAAGATGTTTTGTGTTATCTGAAAGCAAAGGGCGTTTCCTGGCGGGAAGATTCTACCAATAGTGATGAAAAATATTTGCGCAACAGGATTAGGCGGCATCTTGTTCCTCTATTAAATGAGGCGTTCCCATCATGGAAAGCAGGAGTTTCCGCAATGGCGCAAACCCAGTCGCTTGCTTCGGACTTCATCGCAGATGAGGCCGGAAAGCGAATACAATGGGACTTTGAATACAGGCAACCTTCCGGTTCCCCGGTTCATGTTCACTGCATTTCGACTAACGAAGAAAACTTTTTCGCCCAGACGCAAATCATACGTGAAGAGTCGGTGTTTATAGCGCTAGACAAATTATTAAAAGGTAAAAATTATATTAAATCCATTAAACGTTCCGTTATAAGAAATTTCTGCCGAGGGAATATAATCGCATCTGTTTTAGGTCCTGCGCAGATCAGGCGCAAAGAAGGTAAGGTTTTACTGCTGCGAAAACAAAAAGAATTTTTCGAAAGGGGAGTATCCATTTTAATATAAAACGCTCATGCCTGCGCCTGACGGACAGAACAGAAACGGAGTTAGATTTCTTAATATTATCACGGTTCTTCTTTTCATCCCATATAAATTTGACCATATATATACTCCTAACAAGTTTTCATGTCAAATGTCCGGGTTCTTGATTAAAAGCTTTAAAATATATAAAATTCCATATTCTATTTATATCTGCCCCTTCATTCACGGGTAAACGGAGTGCTGATGTTCAATTTCAATGATAAAAATAAATTGCCTGACAAAGGGCCATTACAGGGGAAACGGCCCGGAGGGTTTGCTCTGGTTTTCTTCCTGATAATGGCGGTGTTATTTTCCGCGTATTTCTTCAGGAGCGATTCTACTCCAATAAGGGAGGTCGCGTATTCGGATTTTTACCGTTTTATGGACCAGAATCAAATAGAATCTGTTACTATTTATGAAAATAATACTATGGATGTTCTCCTCAAAGGCACTTCAAACAGCACCGCCGCTCAAATAAGAACCCGCATTCCTTACTCGGATCCGTATCTTTTAACAAATCTGCAGGATAGAAATATTAAGTATTCGGGCGCAGCCGCGAAATTCAGCCTTATGCGTCTGCTTATTGATTTGCTTCCATGGATTATCGGCTTCAGCATTATCATGCTTATGTTCAGAAATATGCAGGGCGCGGGAAATAAAACTTTTCAGTTCGGCAAGAGCAGGGCGAAGCGTTATCAGGATGAGGATAAAAAAAAGATCAGCTTCGCCGATGTTGCGGGGCAGAAAGACGCGAAATATGAGCTTGAAGAAGTAGTTGAGTTTTTAAAAAGCCCTCAGAAATTTACAAAAATGGGTGCGCGAATCCCAAAGGGCGTGCTTCTTGTCGGCATGCCCGGTACCGGAAAAACATTAATGGCGCGTTCTGTAGCGGGAGAGGCCGGAGTTGCTTTCTTTCATATGTCCGGTTCTGATTTTGTGGAAATGTTTGTCGGCGTCGGAGCAAGCCGGGTCCGCGATCTCTTTGATCAGGGAAGAAAAAGCGCTCCCTGTATTATTTTTATTGATGAGCTGGACGCTGTAGGGCGAACCCGCGGAGCCGGTTACGGCGGCGGACATGATGAGCGCGAGCAGACATTGAATCAGCTTCTTGTTGAAATGGACGGTTTTGATTCAAAGGACGGAGTGATAATTTTAGCCGCCACTAACCGCCCTGATGTTCTGGATCCGGCTCTTCTGCGTCCCGGACGCTTCGACCGCCAGGTGGTTGTAGCGATGCCTGATATTAAAGAGCGCGAGGCTATCCTTCAAATTCACGCAGCAAAGATTCCGCTGGATAAAGGCCTTGATCTGTCCCGTATAGCGAGGGCGACGCCGGGAATGAGCGGCGCAGATATCGCCAACCTTGTTAACGAAGCGGCGCTGTTTGCTGCCCGCAAGGATAAACCCGAGGTACAGATGAGCGACTTTGAGGAAGCCAGGGATAAGGTGCTTATGGGCGTCGCGCGGAAAACTCTTGTTGTATCCGACAAGGAACGCCGCATGACTGCCATCCATGAAGCCGGTCATGCCCTTCTTCATTACTACCTGAAGAACGCCGACCCTTTGCATAAAGTTACAATTGTTCCGCACGGACGCGCTTTGGGCATGGCTCTTTCCCTTCCCGAAGAGGACAGCTACAGCCGCGCCAAAGGCTGGATAGAGGATCGCATCGCAATCTGTTACGGCGGCTGGCTCGCTGAAAAACTCTTTTACAATGAAACCACCACGGGAACCAAGAACGATATTCAGCAGGCTACTGAAATGGCGCGTAACATGGTTTGCGAATGGGGCATGGCAGGCGATCTGGGACCTGTCGCTTACGGGCAGGAAGATGAACCTATCTTCCTTGGCAAGGAAATCGCGCGCCACAAGGATTATTCCGAAGATACCGCACAGCGCATAGACAGGGCAATCAGGGAAATACTTGACCGCGCCCTTAACAATGCCAATGACATTATAGAAAGCCATAAAACTGAACTTGAAAATCTTGCTGATGCGCTTCTTGCGCGTGAAACACTGATTGACGATGAAGTGCGCCATATACTCGGTCTTCCTGCAAAAGAAAGCGCCGCAGCATTGCTCGGGAATTAATTTATACAGGTTATGAAGGCGCTCAATAGCATAAAAAAAATTAACCGAAAGGCATCTCATGGTTTTACGCGGAGTGTTCTTCTGTTTCTGATATTATTTCTTTTTCTTACAGGAACTTCCTACGCGCAGGAAATTATACGGGATGATTCAGATGCCGCGCTGCGGTATGTAAACTGGGCGCAGCAGGCGATTGATGAGGAAAAGTGGGAGGAAGCGTTAGCTGCATTGGAACGCGCCGCCGATTTTTCCGGTGTCTCTTCAGATATTTCCTACATGCTGGCTGTTGCCCGTTTGCATGAAGGAAAGGACAGGCAGCTTATCCTTGACGCGCTGGATAAAGCGATAGATGTTAACCGCTGGGTGAAATACAGCGAAAATCAGGCTTTGCTGCTTAAAGCTGAACAGCTAATTGTTATGCGAAACTTTTACGGCGTTCTGGCCGCTTTGGACAAAATCGGCGAGGGCGAAGCGTCCATGCAGGCGGACATGGCGATGCTGCGTCTCCTGGTTTACAGGGGGCTCGCGTTGGGCAATGATGTTCAGGCGCTTGCGCGTTTTCGCAGTCTTTTGATGACGGCGATGGACAGGTATCCGCGCGATCCGTGTCCCCTGCGAATCTTTTTTGAGTACGCGCGGAACAGAAACCCGGAACCTCAGGCATCCGCTCCGCGTGAAAGCGACGCTAATCTGCTTGATCTTGCGTTAAGACGGCTTCCTTTTTTACTGGAAACCGATCCTGATCTCGCGTGGATGGCGGCTCCTTTTATCAGGGATGATGATACAGCCAGAAGGCATGTCGCATCTTACAGAGCCGGAGGATTATTCGGCGAAGCGGTTAAAAATTTTAAGCCATCTTATAATTCCATTCCCATTGCGCTCAATCTGGGGCTTATCGATGATTTCGCGGCTGCCGAAGAGCTTTTCGCTGTTGCAGCTAACGAACGGCCTGTTCTGGATGATACAATAATCGCTGATGTTTACAGTCTTCTCCGCAGCGCCGAAGGGCGCGTGTTTTTTACGCAAAAACTTCACGAATTTACGGGCATTATCACCCATGATGACGACATGGACGGATATATTGACAGGCGCGCTCATTACAGTTCAGGCGCGCCGAGAATGCTGGAATTTACCGCGAATAAAAACAATGATATTAATTTTATTGTTTTTTTTGACATGAATGGAATTCCCGTATCCGCTGAATGTCCTGTGCAGGGGCAGAAAAACAAAGCGCAAATACTGTGGGAACGTTATCCTTCTGTAAGGGAAGTCAGGCTGGGAAAGGAAATATTTCAGTTTCGTCCGGCGGATTTTCAGTTCGCACCTGTTGCGTTTAACGTTCTTGGCGGCGGCGGTTATCTGGAAGGTCTCCGCCTGCCTGTTCCGTCATATAACAATATTAACCTTACCTACCGTTCTCTTGTTTCATTCAGCGAAGGTTTCAGCCGTCCCAGTTCCGAGTTTGAAGGAGCGGTTGAGCAAATATTCCTTGAACGAGGGATACCGTATCAGGCTGTAGAGACATTAAACGGAAGGGTGGTTTCCATTACTGAATTTCAAATGGGAGCGCCTGCAATTCAGCGCGTCGATTTTGACTTGGACGGAAGGATGGAAACAATACGCCGTTTCCGCCGTCCATCCTCCGGTTTCAGTGAAACGTTTGATTTTCGCAGCCTTATCGCGTCTTCCGAAAGCGACTGGTCAGGGGACGGGCGGTATAAAACGATGGAGATGTATCTGCCGGACGGTTCAGTTGTTTATTTATATGATATGGACGGCAGCGGAGAGTTCAATTATTCACATACCGGGACAGGAATGGAATGACAGAAAAGGCTGAATCTATCTCCGTTTCCTCATTGTTTTTTTTAAACAGATTCGATTTTAAATTCATCAAACCGCCGCAGTTAGCTGTTTTTTGCATAATTTTTTCAATGGTAACCGCAGGATGCGCCAGCAAGAAGGACGATTACAATTACATGTCGCAGCCTGCAATTTCTATCAGGCTGGGTGAAATAGAAAAACAGAAAAATGAAAATCCTGTTGCCGCCCTAAATTTAATTTATATATTCAGGGAAGTGTATGTAACCCAGCAGAACGGTGATGACGCCAACCTGCGTTATCTGGCGCAGCTTGAAAATGAATCGCTTGAAAAGTTATGCGCCATGCAGAAAAAGGCAGTCGAAGAAGAACGGTGGGAAGACGCAATTTCCCTTGGCAGGTCTCTTGCAAGCCTTGGAATTACGGTGGAGAATACCGGGCTGGAACCTGATTTTATTCTTTCTGACGCAAAGAAAAAATTATCCTCAGGCGATATTCTGGGCGCTTTTTTGGCTGCTGTCAAATCGCAGGAAATGCAGCCAATGGATTTTGAAAGTGCTTATCTGTTTCTTGAAAAAGCGGTAAATGTAAAGCAGCGCCGGGCTGCTGCATTTTTTCTTTCCGCAGCGGAAACGGCAGGAGACGGAGAAATTCCGGATGAATACCGTGAATACACCAGGGGCCGTGACAGCGTTTCTGACATGATAAAGGGAGTCGCGACAGTTTTGGTAGACAGGGGAATAAGGATAGAGAAGGGCAGAGGCATACCGGACAGGATTTTAGGTTCCGCGTTTTTCATTGATTCTTCCGGCCTTTTAATTACCAATTACCATGTAATAGAAAGCGAAGTGGATCCAAAATACAACAGTTATTCCAGGATGTATATCCGCATGGGAGACGCGGCAAGCCCCCGCATTCCCGCCCGTGTTATCGGCTGGGACAAGGCTTTGGATCTGGCCTTGATTAAAACCGAACATGAAACTGAATATGTGTTTTCGCTGATTGATCGCGTAATTCCGCAGGTAGGCGATATGGTAATGGCCATTGGATCTCCTTTGGGGCTGGAAAAAACTGTGACATTGGGAATCGTTTCGGCGCTCAGCAGGCGGTTTCTGCAGATAGGCGATGTTTATCAGATTGACGCCGCGGTAAATCAAGGCAATTCAGGCGGACCTGTTGTAGACAGCGAAGGGCGGCTTGTAGGCATTGTTTTCGCCGGTATTCAATATTATCAGGGATTAAATTTCGCTGTTCCCGCAGAGAGACTTGCCGCGGCCCTGCCCGCGATGATAAAAGGAGGAAAGGCTGAACGTCCGTGGCTTGGCATTACGTTAAGCGAAACTTTTTCCGGGGCGGAAATTATCTATACCGCACCCGGCACTCCGGCAAGGCAGCATCTGGTAAATGAAGGTTCCTATATTAAAACAATTAATGGCAGGGAAATAAAGGCTCCCCAGGGAGGACTCATCCCCGCCATGCAGGACGCGATTTTTCAGTTTAATCCCGGCGAACTTGTGGCGCTTGAGACAGTTGATGATGAAGGCATTGTCAAAAAAAATATTTTAATGACTGTAGCGCGCCCTGAGATTCCCCTGATTGACGCGGTAAAGACCGATAAACGCGAAAGGATCGCCGCTCCCCTTTTCGGCATGGTTTTAACTCCGCTTCCCAGCAATGTTTTTTCATCAAACTTTTTGGTAAGAAAAATTGTCCGCGGTTCAATTGCCGACGAAGCCGGTATTTCCGAAGATGATCCTATTTCAATTTATCGTATGCGCATAATGGAAAATGACGGTTACGCGCTGCTTGAGATTTCCGTAAAAAAACGCCGAATGGGTTACATGGAAACAAACATGCAATTATCCGCGTGGCTCGATTCGCCTGATACGCTGTAAAAACCCGGTAAAATTATAATGAAGCGATGGCTTCCTGCGTCATGCGGTCGCAGCGTTCATTGTATTCATGTCCAGCGTGTCCGCGAACCCATTCCCATTTTACCGTAAATTCTCCGGCAAGCAGATCCAGCTCTTTCCACAGATCCTGATTTTTAACAGGTGATTTGTCGCTTGTTTTCCATGAGTTACGCTTCCAAAGATGTATCCATTCTGTTATGCCTTTCTGCACATACTGGGAGTCTGTATATAAAGCTGCCTGATGCGGGACATCATCCATTGTTTTAAGCGCTTTAAGGGCGTTAATGACAGCGGACAGCTCCATCCTGTTGTTGGTTGTGTTTCTCTCCATGCCCTTTTCCTGAGCTATAATTTTTTTGCCCTGAAATGTTTCCAGCACCATAACATAAGCCCAGCCGCCGGGTCCGGGATTACCCGAACAGCCGCCGTCGGTATAAATTTTTAATCCTGTATCCATATACCCTCCGGGGTGGAACCGGCGCCTTGCGGCGGAGGTTTTTTATTCATTCCGCCACTTTTCTATTCTGTCCCAGGCGGCGTTAATAATCGCGGATTTTGCCGTGGCTTTTTTTATGTTTCCTTCATGCCCTGCGTGACGGTCGGGGTGATGAATTTTTAGAAGATTTTTATACGCGGCTTTGCATGTTTCTTTATCCGCACCAAAAGGCACTCCAAGACATTCAAAATCCGCGCGCAGTTCTTCAGGCGGAATTGATTTGTCTTTTGGATCCGAGCGCGGCGGTTCCTGCCAATATCTGTTATCACTTTTACTTTTGCTCTGCGTTTCCTTCTGGTTAAGAAAATCATTCAGTTCATCATACGCCGCGTCCAGATCAGGATCGTTAGACGACGAACGCGATCCTGATCTGAAACTTTGCGATGTTTGTTCCCCAAAATCATTTAAGTAGCTGTTTATAACTTTGCCTAACCGATCAAAAATCCCCATGCCCTCTTATCGCCCTTTTACAGTCTTATCTGACTAATCAATTCCTGTTTATTTATCTTTTATCAGAGTAGCCAGCATTACCGCTTTAATTGTATGCTTGCGGTTTTCCGCCTGATCCCATGCTCTGCTTTGCGGACCGTCAATTACATTAGCGGTTACTTCTTCGCCTTTTACCGCAGGCAGACAGTGCAGGAAAATGGTTTCTTTTTTTCCGGTTTTATCCATCAACGCCTGATTTACCTGGTAGGGGCTTAAGAGCCTTAAGCGCTCTTCTTTTTTATCTTCTTCGCCCATGGAAACCCAAACATCGGTATAAATGGCGTCTGCGCCTTCAACAGCCGAAATATCAGAGGTAACGGAAATAATGGCGCCTGACTTTGACGCGAGCGCGCCGCATTTCCCGCGTAGCACATCATCCGGCATTAATTCCTGCGGCGTAATTACTGTAAAATGCACTCCCAGTTTGGAACAGATTACCATGAGAGAGCGCGCGACATTGTTGCGTCCGTCGCCTGCAAACACCAGTTTCCTTCCCTTTATTTCGCCGAAATTTTCAATCATTGTCTGCATGTCCGCGAGAGCCTGAGTAGGGTGATAGAGATCAGTCAGCCCGTTATAAACCGGAACTTTTGAATATTCAGCCAGGATTTCAGCGGTTTCCTGTTTAAAGCCACGGAACTGAATTGCGCTGAACATCCTTCCCAGCACCCTGGCTGTATCTTCAAGTGATTCTTTTGCGCCTAGCTGTATATCTGCGGCGGATAGAAATACCGGATGACCGCCTTCTTCGCCAAAAGCGGTCTCAAAAGCGCATCTTGTGCGGGTGGAGCGTTTTTCAAAAAGCAGGGCCAGAGTTAATCCTTCAAAACGGCGTAAAATTTTACCGCCGCCATTGTTGGCGCTTTTCTCTTCGGCTTTTAGTTTGCAGGATAAATCCAGTAAATATTGAATTTCTTCAGGCGAATAATCCAATAATGTCAGCAAGGAACGTCCAAATAATGATACAGACATTCTAACCTCCGTGAAGTATAGTAAATTTCAGGTAAAAACATTATATTATATATAGTATACATTTCAAAGATGTATTTGGAGGAATTTTTTGGAATTAAAAATCATGTTGAGTATAATTGGTATTGTCTATATATGTCAGGATTTAGGTTAGAATAATGTCATTTATTAGTTCATTGGCCAAAAAAGCCGCCGCCATTCGGCCATTATACGCTCAGATAGCGCTTACTGTTTTGGTATTTTTTGCTATGATAAGTTTAAGTCATTATTATATGCGCGACATTGTGCATACAAATCTGGTCCGCAACGCCGAGAGCATGTTTGCATTTGCGCAGATGCAGCTTGAATCCGACCTGCAGGAACCAAGGATGATGGTGAGCGGATTTTCACAGACAGTCCGCAGCATGATCATGCGCGGCGATTCATTGGATGATATCGCTGATTATTTTAATGATCTTGCCGGATATTTTCATTCAAGCGGATCCAGAATAATGAGTTCTATCGTTATGTTTGGATATTTTGAAACATACGGCGATAGTCCAATTTTTATCATAAACAGCGATACTCTGCCTGATAATTACAGCGCGCCTGACAGACCCTGGTTTCACCTTGCGGTAGAGCATTGCGGTACTGTTATTGAAACGCCGCCTTATGACAGTGTTTTATCGGTGCGTAAAGTTATATCCTATGCCCGCTGCATTCACGGTGATAATGATGTCCGTCTTGGCATTATCGGCATGGAGGTAAATATTGAAGACATCGGCAGAATCATTGTCGATATTGCAGGGGATCAGGGCAGTTATGGGATGTTAATCAGTCAGGATTTATCAATCCTGGCGCACGCCAATCCGGAATTTTTAGGCAGTTATGTGTATGATCTGTCAGTTCCTTTTTCAGTTTTTTCTGATGATTTTTTTGCGGGGCGGGATATAATTGAACGCCCGATGATAAGCTGGACAGGCGAAAGCACAGTCGCTTTTTTCAGAATGATGAATAATGGCTGGTATCTGGGTCTATTAATGCCCGAAGGTCCGTTCTATCAAAGTCTGACAAATATGACATCTGCTATTGTCACCATGGGTCTGATATTTGCGGCTGCTCTTATCGCCATTCTGATCCGCATTGACATGGCAAGATCCAAATCGGACAAGGAAAGCAGGCATAAGAGCGCGTTCCTCGCGAACATGAGCCATGAGATACGCACTCCGATGAACGCGATCATAGGCATGACTACCATAGGCAAATCATCCACGGACATTGAGCGCAAAGATCATTGTTTTTTAAAAATACAGGACGCATCGAATCATCTATTGGGCGTAATTAATGATATTCTGGATATGTCAAAAATCGAGGCAAACAAATTTGATTTATCGCCGTCGGAGTTTAATTTTGAAAAAATGCTTCAGCGGGTAGTAAATGTTGTCAACTTCCGCATTGAAGAAAAAAATCAGAAGTTTTCGGTGCACATCGATCAGAGCATTCCCAAAACGCTTATCGGAGATGATCAAAGGATAGCGCAGGTTATCACAAATCTTTTGGGGAACGCGATTAAATTCACCCATGAAAAAGGTTTCATCAATCTTGACGCACACTGTCTGGATAAAACGGATGAGGTCTGCTCCGTGCGGATTTCTGTATCTGACAATGGAATTGGCATGACCGCAGAACAGCAGTCGCGGGCGTTTTCTTCCTTTGAACAGGCCGAAAGCAGCACTACGCGCAAGTACGGCGGCACGGGGCTTGGACTTGCGATATCAAAAAATATTATTGAACTTATGGGCGGCAGAATATGGCTGACATCAGAACTCAATAAAGGCTCTATTTTTACTTTTGTCATTAATCTGAAACAGGGTTTACAGCCCTATAAGGGACTCCTGTCTTCCGATGTTAATTTATCCAATGTGCGCATAATGGCGGTAGATGACGACAGGGATATCCTGGATTACTTTTTGGAAATTTCCAAGGAATTTAACATTCTTTGCGATACCGCGATAAGCGGAGAAGATGCAATCAAGCTTGTGGAAAAAAACGGGCATTACCATATCTATTTTGTGGATTGGAAAATGCCGGGTATGGACGGTATTCAGCTGGCGTCTGAACTGAAGGCGCACCATGAATCCGTTAAATCAGTAGTAATAATGATAACCGCCGCGGAATGGTCTGTGATAGAAACGGAAGCGAGAATGGCCGGCGTTAATAAATTCCTTTCCAAGCCTTTATTCCCTTCGCATATCGCGGATATATTAAATGAAACTCTCGGCATTGATCATAAGCAGATTGAAGAATCGCAGACAGATATCAATGGCATTTTCGCCAACCGCTGTATTTTGCTTGTGGAGGATGTTGAGATTAACCGGGAAATTGTAAAAGCGCTCCTTGAACCTACTGATATAAATATTGACTGCGCTGAAAACGGCGCGGAGGCTGTAAGAATATTCAGGGAAACTCCATATAAATACGATATAATATTTATGGATGTGCAAATGCCTGTAATGGACGGATATGAGGCGACCCGCCGGATTAGGGCGCTAAAAATTCCCCAGGCTGAAACCATCCGCATCATTGCCATGACAGCCAATGTTTTCCGGGAAGATGTGGAAAGGTGTCTTGAAGCAGGCATGAACAGCCATTTGGGCAAACCTCTGGATTTTGATGATGTTGTAGGAAAATTGCGGTATTATTTACTGAATGATAATGGCGGCAAAGAGCGGTAATGGAACCTAAACGGTTCCGGAACAAGTCCAATAAAAAAGGAGAAATTTAACATGAATCATGAGATTTTGGAAAAGGCGAAAGAATATATCGCCAGGGAAAAAGATGATCATTTCAGGCAGGAAGTTGTAAAACTTCTTGAGCAGGACGGGGAAGATTCCCGAAAGGAACTTGCAGACAGATTTTACCAGAATCTTGAGTTTGGAACAGGCGGTCTTCGTGGCGTAATCGGCGGCGGCTATAACCGCATGAATACGCTTGTGGTTAAAAGCGCAACCCAGGGACTTGCTTCCTATCTTATAAAAACATTTCCCGATAAAGCCCTTAAAGCGGTAATCGCCTATGACAGCCGCCATTATTCTGCGGAATTCTCCGAAGCCGCCGCCCTCATATTTGCAGCTAACGGCATTAAAACCTGGCTCTTTTCCTCATTAAGACCGACGCCGGAACTGTCCTTCGCCATCAGGTTTCTTAGCTGCGATACGGGCATTGTAGTCACGGCAAGCCACAATCCGCCCCAGTACAACGGATACAAGGCGTACTGGAATGACGGCTCGCAGGTAATACCGCCTCATGACACCGGAATAATAGAAGAGGTAAACGCTGTTAGGGAAATAAAGGAAATTTCCAGGAAGGAAGCCATTGATAAAGGACTACTTGCAATTATTGATAAAGAGATAGACGAGCCGTATCAGGCAATGATAAAATCCCGTCTTTTCAGACCGCAGCTTATAAAAGAAAAAGCAGGAGAAGTAAAAATTGTTTACACTCCTCTTCACGGAACCGGCGCTCTGCATGTAGAAAAAGTGCTGGGCGATCTTGGTCTTAATGTTATAACTGTCCCGCAGCAGCGCGAAGGCGACGGGAATTTCCCGACTGTTGCTTTTCCCAATCCTGAAGAAGCTGCCGCTTTGGACATGGCGATTAAACTTGGCGCGAAAGAAAAGGCCGATGTTGTAATGGCAACAGACCCCGATGCCGACCGTTTCGGCATCGCGGTTCCTGATAAACAGGGCGGCTTTACCCTTGTTACAGGGAATCAAATGGGCGTCCTTTTGGCGGACTATATTTTCCTCTCATTAAAAGAGCTTAACAAGCTGCCGCAGAAAGCCGCCATGGTAAACTCAATCGTTACTACCGGAATGCAGAAAAAGATAGCCGAATATTACGGCGGTGAATGTTTTGAATGCCTTACCGGTTTTAAATGGATAGCCGACGTTATGCGCAAATGGGAAAAGGGAGAGGCGTTATCCGCAGGCGGACAGGCCAGAAATTTTGTTTTCGGCACTGAGGAAAGCTACGGCTATCTTGTGGAGACTGAAGTCCGCGACAAGGACGGAGTTTCCGCGGCGGCTCTCACCGCTGAGATGACCCTGTACTGGAGAAGCAAGGGAAAAAGTCTTCTGGATCGCCTGGATGAGCTTTACGCGATTTGCGGCTATTGGCAGGAACTGGGTATCTCAAAATATTTCCAGGGGCCTGAAGGACCCGCGATTATGAATGCCATAATGGAAAACTACCGCAAAAATCCTCCGAAAACTCTGGGCGGCATTGATGTCAAAAAAATCCGCGATATTAAAAACGGCGCGGACGGCCTCCCTCCAAGCGATGTACTGCAGTTTTTCCTGACAGACAACACTGTTGTAAGCGCTCGTCCAAGCGGCACAGAACCAAAAATTAAATTTTACGCAAGCTGCTGCGCTCCTGTCGGCCCGGGCGGACTAGATGAAGCTAAAGCCGAAGCTGTGCGTAAACTGAACGCAATCAAAAAAGATATTCGCGCCGTGATTGGGGAATAGTTCATAAATTGGAAAGGTAATGAATAAAAGCGAGCTGGAGTTTGTAATTTTCTGTATTGAAAATATTGCAGAATATCTTAAGCTTGGCGGAAATGAAATTTATATACTCCTGACAGAGAAAAGCGATATACTGGATAATTATATTATTCCCTGTTATGACGCTCTGCATACGCAGGGAAAAGAATATATTGTAAATGATATTATTGAAGTCATGCGTGAAAAAGGATTACCTGCATGATACTCTATCACGGTTCTTTTAAAGCGGTAGAAAAACCTGATGTTTCTTTTTCACGCAATAACACCGATTTTGGAAAAGGTTTCTATACAACCGCCATCAAGATGCAGGCTGTAAAATGGACAAATCGTCATAAACGCCGCTTCGGTTACGGGACATTATCCATATATGAGGTTGACGATACAGTCCTGCGGAAAAATGCATCAATTCTGGAGTTTGAAACATACTCTGTCCAATGGCTTGAATTTATTTCCAAATCAAGAACAGGCGAAATGACAGATAATTATGATCTTGTATTTGGCGGTGTCGCCAATGATGATGTGTTTAATACACTGGCGCTCTATTTTCGCGGGTATATAAATGGCGAAGAAGCAATAAAGCGCCTGCGTTATGAGAAACCAAATATACAATACTGTTTTAAAAATCAGAATGTTATTGACAATTACCTGAAGTATACCGGAATGGAAACCTTATGAAAGCTGACAGGAACATTCTGCAGTTAAAATACTGCGGCGTAATTGAAACATTTGCCGAAATGGTAAACCTCCCTCTTAGGGACTGTCTTGATAAATTCTATAAATCTGATATTTACATTGAAATGCGCGATGGTATTTCAGACATGCACTGCCGAAGCGATAAATACCTTGCCGAAGATCTGATGCGTGAATTTAACATCGTTATATGATCCTGACAATTACGCTCTTTTTATACAAATTTCTTTTAACTTTTCGCCGCAGGTTAACGGCGCTTTTACAGTTTTCATTCTGGATTTTTCTCCCTTAACCAGAACCACATCCCGTTTCGCGCAGCCGAGAGTTTTTGCAAGGAATTCACATAGACATGAATTAGCCCTGCCGTCCTGCGGCTGTCCTGCAATACGGATATAAAGCCGATTATCCCTGACTCCGGTTACCTCGTTTTTTGAAGAGCCGGGGCTTACCTTTAAATCTATGCAGATATAATCATTTTTTATTTTGTAACAATTCATTACTTTGTCAGTTTATAAACAAGTTCCCTGAACAGATTATCCCTGTTGATATGATACACATAACGGTAAAGGTGGCGGCGCGGATCAAAAGAATAGTGATTTCCGTATTGGGGGATTGGACTGTGTTCAATCCTGTCTCTCATAAAATCACCGTCCAGAAGCCAGCCTGCCGCTGTAACATCCCATATGACGCGCGTCCATGCCGATATACGCGAAGAAGGAGGGGAACTTTCGCCTGTCTGCGGCAGACCTGGTTGATTATCATTGACCGCCGCTTTTGTTGTAACATCAACAAGATAATCACATAATTTATTTTTACCGCGCAGCCAGTATTCCAGTTCCGGTCCGCTTACCGTAAATGAAGAAACGACTCCCATACACGGAAGATGAACCAAAGCGGCCCCGCATCCAAAGATAATTCTTGCCGCTGCTATATCCTGCGAAATATTAAACTCATTATTATCTGTCCAGTGAATCGCGTTTCCTCCAAGCCAGATAATTACAATACGATCAATTATCTGCGGCTGCATTAATATCGCGGAAGCGATATTGGTAATAGCTCCGATGCTGATTATATACAAAGGTTTTTCCGGCGTGTATTCCATTGCAAGGCATGCAAGGCTTTCGGCGGCCTGTGAAACGACATATTCGTTTTCATTAGGTAAATATTTTTCGCTGCCGCGTTTTACGATGGATTTTAGATCATCGCGTTCCATCAATGACAGGATATTGAAAATCTCGTTGTAGCTTTTTTCCATACCGTCAGCGGGGCTTATGGAATTCTGATTGAAAAATGGAGCGGCGTATATTCCTTTAAGACGGTATTTTTCATCAGACTTGATCAAAAAAGCAAGCGTGAACTGATCGTCAATTTCATTGTAAGTATCCGTGTCAATAACAACATCAACAACTCCGCGCGGTTTTTGAAGCCGCGTAAGAAGGCTTTCATTGATACTCTCACCCGGCCCCGCTGAATAATCCGGTTTTTTAAACAGATTAGCCTGTTCCATATTTTTCTCCTTTTCCATCAAATACGTTAGGTGACATCTGTTATATTCAGATGCCTTAAAACCAAAGGAGCTATATCAAGCAGACTTCCTCCTGTTACTGTGCCGGGTTTTAGTCCGCATCCTCTTGCCATGTAAAATACTTTATAATCCGGCATATCAAGAGGGTATCCGTGGTTTCCTTTTTTTTCAGTTCCGGATATCTCATAACAGAAACCACTTTTCGCGCAAAAACCAAAGGCGGCATCTTCCCTTCCTGTTTCACACATTTCACCGGAAGTTAAAAATCTGCGGAACCCTTCGCTTTGCCCGGCAAGCAAACGCAGTTCATCAATTTGATTATTGCTTAATGCGCCAGCGTGAAAAAACGCCGACCCGCCGCAGCACTCATAAAAACAATTGTACTGTGACGGTAAATATCCATTATCTGTTTGATGTATCAGTTTTTCTTTTACAAGCATTATGTTTGGGTCTGTAACTGTATGCACATTGATTTGGCTGTGATCCGAAAATAAAATGACATCCTCGTCCGCGGCGTTAAGAAGGGACGCCAGATTTTTGTCCAAAGCCTCATAAGCTGTTTCCAGCTCAATGCTGCCCGGTCCGTTATCATGGCAAATTGCGTCATAAGCTGTTAAGTGAACCAGAGCGAGTCCCGGCTTTTTTTTGCGCAGAATGTCAGTCATGCAGGCAGTCGTAAAGTTATCAAGCTCGGGCTGCTTGTAACCTTTCATTATTTTCCCGTAACGTAAAAACATTATTATCTGAAGAAGCGCGCTCCCGGCTTTCAGGCTTGCGCTCAGCTGGCTTTTACCAGGCCGCGGCCTTATTTCCGGTATATTATAATTTATTGTTCTGGAAAACCCCGTTACAGGCCATAAAACAGCCGCGGTATTAATGCCTTTTTCCGACGCAAGCTGCCAAATTGTTTTTACGCGTATCATCCTTTCATCGCTGTTCCATACCGGATTAGGCGAAGGAAAGCCTTCAGTATTTGAAGTTATCCCGTGAACACCCGGAAGAACGCCTGTCGCGACAGATGTGTGAACAGGATATGTATTGCTTATAAATACCGTTGACACATCACGAAAAACAGAAGCCTGTTTTGAAAAAGCGTTAAACGCCGGAAACTTTAAAAGATGTTCATATTCCCTGTCGCTGATTGAATCAAAGCTGATTATTAACATTTTATAATTGTATTATGAGTTTTTTATTATAACAAGAGCCGCGAAAAAATGATTTCCTATGCAGAGCATTTTTTATATCAGATATAATAGCATTTATTTAATTCATTAAAAATTGTCCGCCGCCATGCGGCTATTCTTTTTAGCGTAATACTGTATTTAACGATGCTTTTACTGAAGGGTTATCTGTATTGATGTATTTTAATGTATTTTTATATTCTAATTTAATTCCTGTAATAAATTCATCTGCCCAGGAAGGAGCCAGAACTTTCACATCATTAAAATCAAGAATTATCTCATCATTATTAATTTCTTTAAAAACATAAGCCTTTGCCATAAGAAAAGCTTCCCGTCCTGCGGGTCTAGACATAAGAATATCTCCAAAATTACTTATTTTAACTGTCATAATTAATTACCTGTATTAAAATCAAGAATAGCCAAACACCCTTTTATAGAATTTGATCTTTCGATAAATGATACACCATTACCGTCAATTGAACAAGACGCAAAACCTGATTGAAAAAATAAATGCCATTTATTTTGTGTTATTGATTCAGAAACAAATTTTAATCCATTTCCTCTTTGTTCAGGCGATCTACCTGAAATTTGTTTTGTAAAAGCAATTTCTAAAGCCTCAATATCAGAATTAATTGACGGAATAACAGGTAAAAGAGATTG
>JGI24695J34938_10000120_pt1 | contig 70163 bp, 83 predicted proteins | sample TergutCo191P3_FD_34938 | JGI IMG/M metagenome (IMG submission 34938)
CTCCTGCCAATAGCCCAAACATTGCCCCCAACGGCAACTTCCTTACCGACCACAGGGGTATGATTCACCTTAGTCACCTTGCGGCGGGGGTGTATCACATCACAGAAACACGGGCTTTGCCCGGTTATATCCTCGATGCAACCGTGCATGTGGTGACAATCACCCCAGGAAGGTTGACAACATTGGAAGTAGTCAACGAGCAAATGGCGGGGTTGCGTTTGCTTAAAATCGACTCCGTTACTCGCCGTGGCATACCCGGCGTGGAGTTTCGGATTTTTGACTTCATTACCAACCAAGAAGTGGCAGGGCCTTTTATCACGGATAACAATGGTGTGATTGACTTCACAGGCATTTTACCCGCGGGGAGATATACCATTCGTGAAACAAGGGAAGCTCCCGGTTATCTGCGTGATACCATGCCCCGCACCATTGAGTTACGGGCGGGTATGGTTACGGAAATAGTATGGGAGAACACCCGCGAAGCAGGGCAGATACAAATTACAAAGTTATCCAGTGCTGATAATCAAATCAACGGTTTGCCTGCGGGTAGCCGCCTTGAGGGTGCAGTCTTTGAAGTACGCGACTGGCGCACGGGTAATGTCGTAGACCAATTCATCACCAATGCCCGCGGGGTTGGCGTTTCCCGCCCCTTGCCCTTGGGTCGTTATCTTATCGAAGAAATTGTAGCCCCTGCATTTTACCGCCGCTCCGATGTGATATTGGACGTAACAATTGAACACTCGGGGCAGATTCTGCGCTACGAGTTCTTTAACGAACCCGCCAATGTAGGCGTAGAAGTTAGAAAGACAGGGCCTGTAGAAGTCATGTCGGGTCAACCGATTGTGTGGAATATCACCACCATCGCAAACAGTTCCACCATTGAACTTTCCGACTTCTATGTACGGGACATTTTGCCCGCACATGCAGTACGGCTGGATAGGATTTTCACGGGCACGTTTAACCAAGACCTGCGTTATGCGGTTATGTTCCGCACGAACCTCGACGACACTTGGCGGGTGGCGTATGACAACCTACGCAGTACCCGTAACAACGCCCTCAATATGTCGCCTGCGGCTTTGGGGCTTCGCTCCAATGAGTTTGTTACGGAGATTATGTACTCCTTCGGTACGGTGCGGGCCGGTTTTCGGGCTGTGGAAGCACCGCGCATTGAAGGCACGGTACGTGATGGATTGCAAAACGGGTATGAGTTCGTAAATCGTGTAGACATCGGCGGCAGAACAGGCAGTGAGTGGGTTGTGGGTAACAATGTTTGGGTGACGCGGGTATTCCGCCCCACCCACGGGCAACATCCGAGAACAGGCTGGTAATTATCAGCCACTATTTTATGTTGGCAGGGTTTTGGGTTCTTCCCATGCCCTGCTTTTTTATATACAAATTTCCATGAAGGAGGTTGTGCTGTATGAGTACGTTCAAAGAAGCAAGCGCAAAAGTCAACGACCATGTAATGGGTTGTTTGGCAACCGTGCAAAGCACAGACAGCGGCGTGTTAAACGCCATAACAAAACATCGCAAAAAGCTGGCTTATGTGGGGTATGGGCTGATGGGGTTGATGTTGTGCCTGATGTTTTCCGTGGGCATGGCAGATGTTGTAATGGCAAGCGACCCAGGCGGGCAGGTTTTCACCCGTGCAAACACTGCCATGCAGGGCGTGTTACGGCAAATCCGTACCATTTCCAGCATTATTGCGGCTTTATTTTTAACAATGGCTTTTCTAATGAAGATGCTGAGTAAAAACCAACGAACCGTAGACGAGGCCAACACATGGATTAAACGCATTGCCATTGCATGGGCTTGTATTAACGCTGTGGGTTTTATCCTTACGTTTATCCAAGAAATTATCGGGCCTGATGTTGCCATTCCTACCATTTCATAAGGTAGGCGTTTAACACTTTCTTTCGTGCCGGGCAGCTTCCGCGCTGCTCGGTGCGTTAGGTCTAAAAAGGAGGCCACCATATGCACCTAATGGATAGTTTGTTCCGATGGCTGATAGACCAAGTGGTTTCCGCCATTGATATGTTTGGCATGAGCATTTTGAGTGTCTTAGGGGCAGATTTAACCCTGTTCGTAAGCATCTTCCCCATCGTGGAAACNACCTATGAAATATTTGTGGTNACNGCGCTTACATTGTTGGGGCTTAACATGGTTTGGGGGATATTCAAAAATTTCTTTCTGCCCATTGGGGTAGAGTCTGAACCGCCGTTACAGTTGGTGGCAAAGACAATCATCTTTGGATTTTTGGCGTTCTTCGCCTTGGATATTGCACAAATCGCCATTGGATTGGCGAACACCCCCTACCAAGCCATTGTGGGAATCACCGAACCCGCGCTCGACTTTGTGCGTACCCACGCCATTATGACATTGATTCTGGTCGGCGGAGGCAAAGGCTTGTTGGTGGGGCTTATATTGGCGATGGTTTTCGTGGTGGTTGTAGGTTGGAATTATTTTAGCGCGACACGTTCCTAGACAAACCCAACCCTGCTAGAGATTAGCAGGCATAGTCCATGTTGGATAAAACTAGGCACTAATTTTTGGAATATTACCTATTCCAAAATTAGGAGAACTGATTACCTTTTGAAGTTGTAACTTGCTTCATTAACGAAAGGTGGAATGAAGGGGTAACGTCCTGAAACGCCTTCCCTGATACTCCGACGTGCAGGTGTGTGCTATCACATTATGTACGAAGCTCGGTGAAGTCGGCTGAGAATACACCCTAAGTAGCAGGAAGTTTATGCTACAGGAAATGCGAACTGTAAAAAGTCGAGTGTATGATAGGTCGGGGGTCTATAAAATATCTATGGTGAGAATGTGGGTCAAACCACTGGCGAACTTGCGAATGTACGGGTCTCTAAGTTCAATACACAGAAATGTGTATGCCGCAATGCGGTATGTGTGAGGTGGAGTAAGATTTGAAATTATGAAACACCTTATTGTGTTAAAGGCACATTCAAGCACAAAGGCTTATAGCAAGCACCTACGGGTATATGAATAGATAGAGGTATCGGAACGTGGTAAGCTACGGACACAATGTTAAGGGTATAGCAACCCAATGAGTGGTGGTAGAAAATACTGAAAGCCTATAGAAAATGTAGGCATGGCATACGCCATTCCAGTTATCAGGATAATCTACCTTTATCGNAGTGAAAGTGGTGGCACAGTACCTGTGAAGCGGTGATAACAAGCCGTGGANGGATAGCCACTAGACAGGNTTTAGATGCAATATTATTTCTAAGGCTCTCAAGGTTCTTGTATGACTAAAAGAAACCAATTCCAAAAAGGAGGCGGTTGACTTGACTGTTGGTACGAAACCAGAGAAGCAACCTAAGAAACAAAAACTGCGTAATAACGAGTATTACAATATGCAAGATGTGTTTGACAACTTACACGTTGAAGCAGTCAACAACAAATCTTTTAACGATTTACTGACGTTAATCTCCTGCGAAAACAATATCCTTTTGGCTTACCGCAACATCAAGACTAACAAAGGGTCAAAGACAAAGGGNACGGATGGANGCACGATTGAACATTACAAAGGTTGGGACGAAGCGAAAATTGTTNANTATTTTCAAGACAAATTAGCCAACTACCACCCTAAAAGTGTACGTCGTGTTGAAATCCCCAAAGANGGTCAACCCAACAAGACAAGACCGTTGGGCATTCCTTGTATGGACGATAGGATTGTACAGCAATGTATTCTCCAAGTATTAGAGCCAATATGCGAAGCTAAATTTCACAACCACAGTTACGGTTTTAGACCGAATAGGTCAACAGACCATGCTATTGCAAGGGCAAGTTTCTTAACATGGGCGAATCAGTTGCATTATGTTGTGGACATCGACATTAAAGGATTTTTCGATAATGTCAACCACGGAAAACTGCTCAAACAAATGTGGAACATTGGTATTCAGGACAAAAACCTGATTGGCATTATCGGCAAAATACTAAAATCAGAAATCAAGGGTATTGGGAAACCCGATAAGGGAACCCCACAGGGCGGTATCATTTCACCATTATTGTCAAATGTGGTGTTAAATGAACTGGACTGGTGGTTGAGTAATCAATGGGAAACCAAACACACTCGCCACAATTATGTTGAAAATTATAGTAGGCATAAAGCCCTCCGAACCACTAACCTCAAAGAATTTTTCTTTGTACGATATGCTGACGACTTCAAAATCTTTTGCAGAGATTATAAAACAGCCCAAAAAATCTTTACTGCCATAAGGCAATGGTTAAATGAAAGATTAGGTTTAGAAATAAGCCCCGAAAAATCTAAAATAACCAACGTCCGAAAAGGCAAAACGGAGTTTCTAGGGTTTTCACTATTCGTTCAAAAGAAAGACGGTAAGTTTATTACACGCAGTAATATCTCGAAAAAGGCAAAACAGGCAATGCAATCGAAACTTAAAGGGCAAATAAAAGTTATACAAAAATACAGAACGCCCCTACAAGTTAATAAGCTAAACGCCATGATTTTGGGTATGCACAATTATTACAACACCGCTACCCTCTGTTCATTGGATTTTAGAGACATCAATTTCATTGTCAACAAGAGCCTACACAATAGACTCAAAAATAAAACCCAAAAGGTTAAGGGCAAAAGCAAGAAGCCCGAAGCCGAGCCGAAAAAGTCTAAAACGTATCAAGAGTTTTATGGAAAATACGGTGGAAAACCAAACATTGTGGCAGGAGTAACAATTTTCCCAATTTATGGTTGTACATTCAAAATTCCATTGAAATTCACGCAAGAGGTAAACGATTATACTCCGAGCGGGAGAAGGCTTAAACACAGCAAGCTAAAAAGTGCAATTCATCTTGTTAGATACTTGCTTGAAAGCAAAGAATATGAAAAATTCGTAGAGTATAACGATAACCGTATATCTTTAATGGCTGGACAAAAAGGTAATTGTGGCGTAACTGGCGAACCGCTAACCATAAACAATATGGTTTGTCACCACAAAACGCCTAAAGAGTTAGGTGGTTCAGACGAATACGGCAACCTCATGTGGATAAGGGAAGATGTGCATAAACTTATACACGCTAATCAACCCGATACGATAGAAAAGTATCTCAAAATTCTTAACTTAGACAAAAAGGCCATCAAAAAGGTTAATTCTTTGAGGCTATCAGCAGAGAACTTAGAAATAGTAGGAAACATTGCAATCTAAATACTTGTTGGAACGCCGTATGCGGTGAAAGTCGCATGTACGGTGTGAGGTGGGGGAAAAGCTGGAGATGACATCAAAGGTTTACCTATCACCATAGCTCATCATCGAATGCGTGGAGCGATACCTTGTTGTGGGTATCTTGGCGTTTACTTCCCCGCTGGCGTTTGCGATGGGCGCATCACAGGCCACCAACCCCATTTTCAAGTCATGGTGTCGAATGTTAGGCGGGCAGTTATTACTGCTTGTGATGAATGTTTGGACGCTTCGTTTGTTTATTACTATGTTACGGGTATTTACCGCTAACCCCGTTATGAGTTTTGCGTAGGAGGGTTATATGTTGAAAAAGTTTATTGTTATTTTCATTGTGATTTTCTTAGCTATAAGCCCAACCTTCGTATATGCGTCAAACCCCGTTGATGCGTTAGATGACCGCATGGAAACGGAAAACCTTGCAGGTATCACTTGGGACCAGATTAACGAGATGTCGCAAAACTCGCCCAACAGTTTATCCCCTATACAGGGGTTGGTGCTTTGGATGTTTGCTATTCTTGCGTTTTTGAAATTGGCGCAGAAAATGGATAGTTTGCTTCAATCCCTTGGGCTTAACGTAACCCAAACGGGCGGTAGAGCTGTAGGGGATTTGATTATGGCGGGTATGGCATTAAAACATGTCGGCGGTGCGTTTTCCCGTGGTATGGGTATGCTTGGGTTTGGTGGTCGGGGTGGTGGTAGCCCAAGCGGTGGTGTGCCGAGCGGTAGCAGCACAGGGCATACGGGTGCTGTGCCGATTCCCACAAGTAGCCCTGGGAGTGGTGTTGCACCTGTTGGGAGTAGCCCCATTGGTGGTACTTCCCCAAGTGGCCGTACATCATCGAGCGGTATGCCTACGGCAGCGGCATCCAGTGCTACCCCGCATGGTACACCTGCCGGTGCAGGATATCGTACCCCAGCCAGTGCCCCAACGGGTGGGAATGCAAATGATAGCTTCCCCCGTGGTGTGGCGAATGCAGCCCTTAAAGGTGGGGTTGTTGGTGCAGGGATTTATACCGCAAAAACGGGTGCGGCGAAAGTTGGGGAAATGGTTTCGGCGCGCATGGCAGATAAGGGTATTTCTTCTGATTCAAATAACGAGCTGCCCAACAATAATAACGCAACACTTGCCAAACCGTTACCCGATGATGGTGTTGGTATAAGTTCAGGTGAGAATAAAATCGAAAACCCCGAAGGCTATCACGACGCTCAACCCATTGGAGATACCGACGAGCAACAAGAAATGCCTACGGCAATCAATACCGAGGGTTTTCACGATGTAGTTCCTGTAGCACCTCATGGGGGTAGTGTTAAATATACACATGCCAATAACGAGGAGTATATGGAGCTTGGAAATCAAAGCGATGATGCAACTGCAATGCCTATACCTGTTTCCACAGGTGATATAACCCCCGAATCTGCCGAAGTTGGAGCAAACATGGAAGCATGGCAATCAACCAATCCCATCAATGATTCTTCGGAAGTGAGAAATGCTCCTTCGGTTGTAAATACCGAGGGGTGGCATGACAGTAAACCGCTTGAAAAATCAGTTGCCACCGTTTCTACAACAGGCGTAGGCGCAAAGGAATCGGTGCAAGCACCGCTTCTATCTAACCCAACCGCAATGAACTCGGCAGTGGTGAACCAAAAACCACATACAATGGGGGCCAATGAAATAAAATCATCGGCGGGAATGGCACATGGAACGTCTGTGCAATATGAAACGGCAGAAGCACCCCAAACAGATGCGGCAACAGTAGATTTGGGTGGTGATTCATCGCATACAACACAGACTTCACCCATTGCTCCAAGCCCGATTATCACTTCATCTGACACACCGATGCAAGCCCCTATGTATGAAAATCATAATAACGAGGAACGTGGTTTTGATGGCGGATATGACACCGCTCCTGCGCCGATTCATACCCCCGTAATTTCTAGCGGGGTATCGGATAATAGCGTACCGATGGAAGCTACTCAAGAAGGGAATGCAGGTCACAATATTGCGGTATATTCACCAACACCCGAAACCACTATTGTTGCCGATACTCCGCAGATAACCCATAATAATGTGGAATCTGAATCGATCCGCATGGAAGCACCTGTATCCCCTCATTCTGGTGGGATATTGTCATCGACGACCAGTGACACCCCATTTTCGATGCAGAATACAACGCCACAAACGAATGAATCTACGACATATAAAGTCACGCAGGCAGAAACAACCACTCAACAACCCGCAATCAAGATTAAATCATCACCACGCCCCACAGAAAAAGGAACTGCAAAAAACACCTCTGGGAAAGGGCGTAAACGTAGGCGATAAATTTCAAACAATGGAAAAGCACGATACTTGGAAAAAAGTTCGTGCTTTTTCTTTGTGCATGAAGGAGGCTATATGGGTAATCAACAGGGGGAAGATCCCAAAATCACAGAAGGCTTACAAAAAGCCTCAAGTGCCGCTTTGGAAGCGGCGAAAATGGGTAAAGCCGCTGCATTGATTGCCAAAGGTGCAGCCGCAGGCGGGCCGGGTGGTGCTACCATTGCCGCATTGAAAAACCCAAGAATTACAATAAAACTGGCAGTCGTAGTAGGCATCATCATTATCCTCCCCGTTTTATTAATTGCCATGCTCCCCTTGATAATCTTTAACGCAATCGTAGGTTTTGTTGGTGGTGTGTTGAATAGCATCGGCGCGTTTTTCCGTTCATTGCCCATTGTTGGTGCAATCATTATGGGCATTGGGTCGTTGTTTGGCGGTGGCACAACGGCAGTTAATTATTCGGAACGCATTTACTTCGACAACGCTTTTGATATAGCCCACATCGTTTATAATCTTGAGCGCGCTCATGAAATTATAGGGGATGCCCATTATGAACAATACCAGCGTGTGCTTGCTCGCATAAACGAGGAAATGTTGCACATACCCGAGGGAGACGAAGCCCGCATTATTGGCATCGAGGGCGACGTATTTCAATTCAATACTTCGGTGGTGCTGGGATTGTACGCGGCATCATTATATGGCGATGTAATGCAGATTAGCTTACAAGACTTGCGCGAGGCTATGCGTGACGCAGAACGCATGAGAGACTTATTTAACTACATCGTTGAAGTGGAAATTGAAGAACGATTCATATATCCCGACCCGCCGCCGCCATTTGCATATGTGCAGAATCCAGAAACAGGGGCATGGGATACGCCGGGGTGGTTGTTTTCCAACAGGTTATTAACCTATGTTCCTGAGAATTGGATATGGAGTGGTCACTTTAATTACGCCACGGGGATTTGGCAGGGTTCTTATGTTCCACCGCCACCTGCTGAAATAGAAGTAACTGTTCACAACTTCATTATCGTATACAACGGTGAAATGATTTTTGCCGACATTTTCGGCATTGCTGATGATACCCGCCTAATGACCTTCGCCCATGAATATGCCAGAAATCTCATGTCTTTGCTAACCGATACGGATATGGGGGGGTGGTTCGGCATTGTTCTTGAGGCGGGCATTGTTGATGGATTTTACAATCCATTCCCCGGTATGCCGTGGCGTATATCTTCGCCCTTTGGATGGCGGAATAACCCATTCGGAACGGGTGGCAGAGAATTTCACAACGGCATTGACATCCCCAAACCCATTGGCACACCCATTCGCGCAATAGCCGACGGGTATGTAATCCTCTCACAGTTCTCTAGTGGCGCAGGTAATTGGGTTCAAATAGACCACGGTTATATCGCGGGTTTTGGGCGTGTTGTTAGCGAATACACGCACAACAGCCGAAATTTAGTAACAGTAGGCCAATGGGTTGACGCAGGTAGGGTTATCGCAGAGGTTGGCAGTACGGGGCGTTCTACAGGCCCGCACCTGCACCTTGGGATTATTGTCGCAGGCCAACACATTAACCCCGTGATTTTTATCAACGCGCCGCCAAGTTGACACCATGCGTATAACAGGCGTATACTTGACTCCATGAAGGGAGCGGTTAATATGTCAGCATCTACTGCCAGAATATATGTAAATGTAGACGAACGATTAAAACAGAATACACAGCGGGTATTTAATGAGATGGGTATGGATATGACTACTGCAATCACCCTTTTTTTAAAGACCGTTGAGCGGGAAGAATGTATACCTTTTAATATCCGTACAGGACGTGCTTATTATAATGATTTAGACCATGCGCGAATTTGCAAAGCACTTGAACAAGCCGAACGGGAAACTGCTGACCCAAATACGAAATGGCTGTCGCATGAAGAAATAATGGCTAATGCAGCAAAAAGGCGTGAGGAGAGAAAACGTGTACACTCCGATATATCTGCCATCGTTTGATGTTGATTTAGCGGTTGCTGAAGATTATCTTTTTGAACATAGTCCTCCTGCCGCTGATAAGCTTGCACAATCACTGGATGAACAAATGGTGAACTTGAAAAAGTATCCATTCATGTATCCTGTTTACGCTGCTTATCAAGGTAACGTAGCGTACCGTATAATGCCCTTGCCATATCAATTTCTCTGTTTCTATACCGTAGATGAAGATGCTAAAATTATTAACATGTCTCGCGTTCTTCATAGCACGCGGAACATACCCGAAATATTGTAAGCTTTATATATAAGCAAATTAACAACATGCAAGGAAAATCCCAAAACTAGACTTCCAATCGGAGGTCTTTTTTTATGCTCGAAAGGAGTGCGAAATGGCTAAGAATAACACAAAGGAACGCAATGATGAATCGGCGGACGTATATTTCATTCCGCCAAACTATGTAGATGCAAGCGGTGTTTTCGGTGGTATGTTCCGCTTACGGAATGCCATAGAAGCCTGTGTAGTGGGGGGTGTATCTGCATGGTTACTCTTTGGCGTAACAGCGGGTATGGATTTAACCGTGCGAGTCACAATCCTCCTTGCGGGGGTGCTGCCGTTGATGTTCTTCGCCGCCATCGGTGTGATGGGGTTAAGCATCACCGAGTTTCTCTACTTCTGCTTCCGCTTCACATTTAAGCGGCGGGTCATAGGGAGTCTATCCCCCAAGAAAAACAATAAAGGCATGTTGGTTAAAGGCAAACGGGGTAAGCTCATCCGAAGTACAAACGAATTGGCAGATTATATCCCCATAAAGAAAATAAAAAACGGCATCATCTACACCGCCGATGGACGATATGTAAAAATCATCGAAGTCACCCCCATAAACTTTCTACTACGAACCCCCAAGGAACAACGCTCGATTATCTGGTCGTTTGTTAGCTTCCTCAAAATAAGTCCAATAAAAATGCAACTCAAATGCCTATCAAAAAAAGCAGACATTGAAAAACACCTAAACATCGCCAAGGTCGACTTGCAAAAGGAAACTAATGCCGAGTGCCGTAGCCTTCAGCAAGACTACATGAACCTGCTTTACAATATTGGCTCGAAGGAAGCCGTATCACGCAGGTTCTTTATTATTTTCGAGTATGAACCCTACCTTCGTGCTAAAGACATCGAAGCCGATGCAATCGCCAATCTCAACACCATAACAGCCACCGCACGGACATATCTCGCCCAATGTGGTAACGATATTGTGGAGCATGACAATGATGATGAGTTTACCACCGAGGTTCTTTATCAAATGCTTAATCGTAAATCCAGCTTTGATGTGCCGTTATCTGCACGCAGGCGGGAAGTGATTGTAGATTACGCCACCAAATACGGGAAGGTTGAGGTAAAAGATATACCCGCCGTTGAGTACGCCGCACCCCACTATATCGACTTTACGCACATGAACTATATCAAAATGGACGGCATGTATATCGCCTACTTGGTCGTACCCACCCAAGGGTTCAAAACCCATGTGCAGGCGGGTTGGATTTCACTGCTCGTAAATGCGGGGGAAGGCATTGACATCGACATCTACCTTGCCAAGCAACCCAAGGAAAAAATCTCCCAAAGCCTTGGGCGGCATATCCGTATGAACAAAAGTAAAATCAAAGATGCCCAGGACACCAATGACGATTTTGACGACTTAGCGGGTAGCATCCACGGTGGTTATTATATGAAGCGCGGCATCGCCAACAATGAAGATTTCTATTATGCCAATATCCTAATCACCATCACCGGCGCAACCAAGGAAACCTTGGATTGGCGTGTTCGTGAAATGCAGAAGAAAATGATAGCCCAAGATATGACGGTGCAAATGTGTACCTTCCGCATGGAAGATGCCTTTATATCGTCATTACCCTTGGCTTCCATCGAAATGAATCTATATAAATGGTCGCGTCGAAACATGCTTACATCGGGGGGCAGCAAGCTGTTATCCGCTTACTTCCTTTGAAATGTGCGATGACAACGGCATTTTATTCGGTGTGAATAAGCATAATCAAAGCCTTATCATGGTGGATAGTTTTAACAGTCGTATTTACAAAAATGCCAATATTTCCATTCTTGGCACATCGGGTGCAGGAAAAACCTTTACATTGCAATTGATGGCAACACGAATGCGGCGTAAGGGCATACAAGTGTTTATCCTCGCACCCCTCAAGGGGCATGAGTTTTTCCGCACCTGTAACACCATCGGAGGTAGCTTCATTCAAGTATCGCCATCGTCTAAACACTGTATCAATGTCATGGAAATCCGCCCTGTAGATACGGCGGCGGCAGAATTGATTGACGAGGTGGTGCTTGACCGCTCTCTGCTTGCTACGAAAATTGACCGCTTGCACATTTTCTTCTCGTTATTGATACCCGACATGAACCACGAGGAACGGCAGTTATTGGACGAAACGATTATCCGTACCTACCACGGCTTCGGGATTCACCATGATAATGAGAGCCTTATCGACCCAACCGACCCCGAGGGCCAACGGTTTAAGCGGATGCCCACCATAGGCGACCTGTATAAATTGCTGGCGGAACGTGATGAAACCAAGCGCATGGCAAATATCATCAACCGACTGGTGCATGGGTCAGCTTCGACGTTCAACCAGCAAACCAACGTAAACTTGGATAACAAGTACATCGTCCTCGATATATCCGAGCTTACGGGGGATTTACTCACCGTAGGAATGTTTGTTGCCCTTGATTGCATCTGGGATAAGGCAAAGCAAGACCGCACCAAGGAAAAAGCCATTTTTGTAGACGAAACATGGAAACTCATCGGCGCGGCTTCCAACCGCATGGCTGCCGAATTTGTTCTTGAAATATTCAAAATCATAAGAGGTTACGGCGGGGCAGCCATTGCCGCTACCCAAGACCTTAACGACTTTTTCGCTTTGGAAGATGGCAAGTACGGCAAGGGCATAATCAACAACTGTAAAACCAAAATTATCTTAAACCTTGAAGATGACGAGGCTGACCGAGTACAGGATATTTTGGGGTTATCGGAAAGCGAACGCCAAGCCATTATCCATTTCGAGCGGGGTAACGCCATGATTTCGGCCAATAAAAATAACGTTGTGGTGGAGGTTAAGCCTTCAGAAAAAGAGAAGGAACTTATCACTACAGACCGCAGGGAATTACAAGTTATCGCTGACCGTAAGCGGGAAGCGTTGGAGCAAGAAAAATTTATATCAAGTGTAACGGCGGATGCAATGAAACGGCAGTAATTAAGTATTACATCGTTTATACGTCTTTATTGCGTCTGTATTACGCCCCGATTACGTCGCTAATACGTCAAATTTTATGGTAAATTTTAAGGAAAGCAGGTGATACCCATGCGTGACCGTACAGCCTTTAACGAAAAGGCCGAGGAAATATTGAGTTTCTTTGATGCTTACGGCGTGTTGAGATGTGAGCATCTTGAAAAATTCTTCCCCGGGAGCAAACGCACGGTGAACTATCTCATAAAAAAAGAGCGGTTGCACAAAAGCACCGATGGCAACTTCATCGGCACAGAGGAAAACCCGCGCCCCGATAAATGCCTTGTGGCGGCGTTAGGTGTACTGGCAGATATCCTCGATAAAGTGCAAAGTCATGTACGGGCAACCGCTCCCGCGCAAATATCGTTTCTCACCCATGTTGGCGATTATTATGAAATTCTGTATGTAAGTTATGGGATGGAAACGGTGGTGACGGCTTCCGCACAGCATACGGCAAAAAACGCCAATGACCACGCCGAGGCGGTTAAACGTATGGTTATCGTCGAGGATAAAAGTCAAATGACAAGGCTTCAGCTTTCGGGAATTATGCGTTTCGCCCTTACGCACACGGACGGAAGCCTTTCTTATTTCAAGGGGAGCTGATTTATGGATAGGCAAGTGTTATTACGTAAAATAATGGGGATTGGCGATGATGTGCGACGGTTACAACAAGACCTCGTTGCCTTACAAAGCATTGATATTGTGAAATATCCCGAAAATTACAGCAGTCTAAGCCACCAAGCCGCCATTAACTGTGAGTTCATTACCCGCAAGATGAGGGAGCTTGTGTGTAGCACGACCAATATTTCAAAGATGGAATACTTGGAAGCTGCCGCCGATGTTATGGGTATTAATGTGACATACGACGGCAGCGGGGTAGATATAACAATCCCCTGTCTGATACCCCACCGCAGGAAGAAGCAAATGAGCATCATAACCGACCCACTATCTGCGGCGTTAGCGCGCTTCGTGGCATCGCACCCCCAAGATACACCCTTTTTACGATTCACGCATTGCGTTATCTGCATTACCCATATTTACGACAAAACCCTGTATGGCAAAGGCCGAAAACGCGACCATGACAACATCGAAGTCAAAGGGGTTATTGATGTCATAAACACATTTTTGTTGACCGACGACAACGAAAACCTCTGCGATGTGTACACCTCCAGCGAACTTTCCGACCACGATACCACCCGCATTTCCGTCATAAAAAAAGATATGTTTTCCGAGTGGATTCAACGACATGAAAATCAACCCGAAAAACTATCTCTTTTTACGTGAATCAACCCTATGATTTTGTGGATAGTGCAACATTGGCTGTAAATGTTGTTTTTTTCAACCTTACTCCCGCCAATTCTGTGCGGAAATTGACCGTACTTTAGGGAGTATACGGTCTAAGTTTCTCTGTGTATGGGTCATAAAGTGGAGCGTATGTACAGCGGCGGCAATAGACCGTATCAACTTAATTTCACATAAGTTCTTTCGCAGCCGATATGTGGATGACCCTGCGCGTATATGTTAAAGGAGGTGGGCCCTATGGATGATAAGCGCACACATGGGCAATTGCTGATGGAGATAACCGCCATTTCAGGTGAGTACCCTGCGAATAATCTTCGCCGTCTGATTCCCTCATCCAGTTATGCCAAAAAGGTAGTGACAGCGTTAATCGGTGACAAGATGATTAAGGCGGTGTACAAAAACGGCGTAAGGGGATACAGACTTGAGATAAAAGGAAAACGTAAGCTGTTGGCCGACACCCCCCTTCGCTTCGCAGATTATTTGGCGGGTGCAACCGATACAAACAAACAGAGAAATGACCATGCTAGGCGACTACGCCTCCACACCACGGCAGAAGCGCTGACGGTTTTGTACAACGCAGGCGTGCGGATATTCAAGGACACGAAGCCGCCGATATACCCGCTGGGTATGAAAATCCCTCCATCGCAGCCTGCTCTTTCGCAGTCTGCACTTACAATCACGACACCTTGCTTCTACTCATCACGGGAGCAAAAAGGTGAGGACGACAACGCCATTCGCGGTTCGCGGGCCGTGGGAACCCTGCTCACCCCCACCCACGCCTATGCAATATACAACACAAGCACGGTAGAATCCCGCTGGCGGGAAAGCGTCGAGATGCGGTACAGGGTTGCTATCCACGACTCTATCTGCCGCAACCTGCTTTTTACCCAATACAAGGGCGAACCCGTGGGCGGCATCATGATTGGCGAAGAAATGACGGTACTACACAAATATCTAAACGCCCATGCCAAAACCCAAACCATCCACGCCTTCCTTACAGAAACTTATCAGCCTTTCTACTTCATCACCAATAATAAGAATGGCGAAGCGCAGTTACGGCTTTTATGTGATAACGCGAGAATGGTTGTATTGCGAAAGTCCATGTTAAAAACCTACCTTCCCCCGGACAGCAAGCACCCTATAGAGCATGACGCATTAACCGAGGACGGAAACCCCGTTCTTTTTTGTTGCTTGTTGAATATCCCACGGTTGGTTAAATTCAAAACAGGCGTAATGCTCCAAGGGAAAGTCGGTACTGCCATTGTTTTCGATTTTCAAAAAGAAGTGTTGGGTGAATATTTGGGTAATGATGTTGTGTTGAAATCCATCAGCCTTGAAAAAGTGGTTGAGCGGTTATATTCCCATTAACTCTTTTTCGCACCTAAAGCGCGGTCAATGATTTCACCCATATTAATTTCCATCAAGTAATTGAAATCGTAAAGCGCAGCCGCTACCATTTCATTGGCTACCTTACGAACGATGCCAGCGTTAATATCAGGTTCGTTGCTTTGCAACGTAATCACCAAATCTTCAAAGGTAAAACCGCTCATCAGTGCATCTTTCATATGCAAGTCTTTACTGAGTTTATGTTCTCTTTCCATTTGTACCTCCATCATTTAATAAGGGGATGATTTCATGTGAATAGGAGACCCATGATTGTATTGGCAGGGTTGTTGTTCTTGGGCTTGGCAACTTACGGCACGGGCGTAGCTTCGCAGTTAATTTACGTATTATTGGGTTGGTTCGGTAGTGACATTGGCCAAGGGCTGGCGGGGTTAATAATCGGAACAGGTACCGAAGCAAGCCCCGTGTATACTGCGCCCCTTAACATCGGCAGACCCCGTGAGGTTGCTGCCGCCTTGATGCACTTTCCCTACAACCTCTATGGATTGGGGGTACTGGTTGCTTTTGTTGGGTTGATTGTTGTCTTTCTGATGAAAAACAACTCCGTCGCCGGTGTAATGGATAACGAGCGTAACCTCGTTTATTCCAACAAAGGAACGTATGGTACAGCGGGGTGGATGTCCGAAGTGGAACTTCACAAGGAATTGGAAGTCATCAAGGATTTGAAGCACTGCCGTGGCACAATCCTTGGCGAATTGGCAGGCAAGGCGGTGTGCGTACCCGAAACCACCATGATGAATCGAAACGTCGCAGTATACGGTGCGGCGGGCAGCATGAAAAGCCGTGCCTATGTCCGAAACATGGTTTTGCAATGCGTTCGGCGGGGGGAATCCCTCATCATCACCGACCCGAAAAGCGAGTTATACGCTTCCATGTCCGAATACCTGCGGGATAGCGGTTATATCGTACAGGTATTTAACTTGATATCGCCCGAAAACTCCGATTCATGGAACTGCCTGCGGGAAATCGAGGGCGACAACCAAGAATTTATGGCGCAAATATTTTGCGATGTGGTTATCCGCAACACCCTCTTAAACGGGAAGATGGACCCATTTTGGGATACGGGGGCAATATCCTTACTCAAGGCACTGTGTTTATATGTGGTGCAGGTGTACCCCGAAGCAGGCAGGAATATCGGTGAGGTTTACAAACTACTGGCAAATGTTGCATCGGGTAGTGATGGGGGTGGATTAAAGGCGGCGTTCAACGCCCTGCCCTTCGGCCACTCCGCCAAAGTGCCATATGATATTTTCACCCAAGCAAGCGATAACGTGCAAAGCGGTATCATTATCGGGTTGGCAAACCGCATACAGGTATTCCAAATCGAGGTGCTGCGTACCATCACCAGCCACAGCGACGGTATAAACCTCACTTTACCAGGCATGAAAAAATGTGCGTACTTCTGCATTACCAGCGACCAAGACTCAACTTTCGACTTTTTGAGTTCGTTGTTCCTATCTTTTTTGTTTATCAAGCTGGTGCGCTTCGCAGACGGACAGCCGAACCAAACCCTGCCCGTACCTGTGCATCTGCTCGCAGACGAACTGGCGAACATTGGCGTGATACCCGACCTCACTAAGAAAATCTCAACGGTGCGAAGCCGAAAAATCTCTATGAGCGTGATATTCCAAAACATCGCGCAAATGAAAAACCGCTACCCCGATGATGCGTGGCTGGAGATTATCGGCAATTGTGATACGCAGTTATTCTTGGGGTGTACCGATGAAATGACGGCGAAGTTCATTTCTGACCGCACGGGTGAAGTAACTGTCGGGGTGGAGAGTACCGCAAAGGAAATGCAATCCGTGCGGTTGAGCAATTACGTTCCATCACAACGGGAGGTAGCTTCCATCGGGAAACGCAAATTACTCACCCCCGACGAGGTACTTCGCCTACCCCGCGATGAAGCGTTAATAATCTTTCGAGGGCAACAGGTGTTGAAAGTGAAAAAGTTTGACTTCACCAAACACCCCGAATCAAGACGCTTGCGGGATTGTAATGCTCGGGATTACACCCCCAACTGGCGGGCAGAACAGGAGCGGCCTATCGCAGTGGCGAGTTCACCCATCGAGGAAGTAAAAATTATCCCAACGGTTAAGGCTACCAAGCGTAAACTGGAAACCCAACCATCGGAGTCAATCATCACCCCGAAGTCACCCCCCGCCATAGAAAACCGTGGCGAACCCAAACCCGCTCCCCCCGTTTTTCTAACCCCACCCAAGCGTAAGTCCAAGAAAAAAACAGCAGATGCGTGGGTGCAAGGGAGGTTGGATTTAAGTAATAACGAACCTTTCGGGGAGATTGACATTGAAGATGTACTATCAGATTTATAGAACAGGAGGCGTTTTTGTGTGAAAAACAGAAGCGGCGGTAACGGAGGTTGCGCCGATGCGAAATTCTATCGAAAAAATAGTGCGTGAACTCGGCGCAATCCGTATCGCAAATTTAGTAGGAACAGATTTACCCACAAACAAAATAGGCTCGCACCCGGAAGATTACGACACGGGAACGGGCCTTTTTTCATGTCACGGCGAACACATACAACCCATTTATGAAGAGGATGAATGACCCATGCCCCGCAAAAAAGAAGCACCCGCAACGGACACCACCCCAAATGAAGCCACGGAAGGAGCAACTACGATGGATTACGAAAACATGGAAACTAACAAAACCGCATTACCCGATGAAAGCGTGTCCAATAAAAATGACCCGCACAAAGCCGACCCCACGCCCGCACCCAAGCAACGGCGGCGAAAAGCGCAAGCCGAACCCCCCGCACCGATTTTGACCTTGGCAGTCGGCGCAGACATTGTAACCCAGCAAGAAAAAGAAAACGCCGTTTGGCATGAAATCAAGAACTCGCAAATCACAGGCTCACACTTAACAGGTACGCTGGGCAAAGTGGAAGCCATGGAAAACGGCAACCTCATTTCCATCGTAGAATACAAAGGCCAGCGGATTGCCATTCCCCTTAAAGAAATGATGCTCGGCCTTAACCGCCCCCCTGGGCAAAGTGATGACATGTACAACGAGCGGGTCGCCCGTGTATTGAATCGCATGATTGGGGCAGAAATCGACTTTGTTATCCGTGGCATCACAGGCACAGGGGAAGAACGTGCCGCGGTTGCCAGCCGTAAAGCCGCCATGCTTCGTTTGCGCCGCCGTTATTATTTAACCAACGGCACAAACGGGAAACCCCAAGTTTACCCTAGGCGTATCGTCGAAGCCCGCATCGTTGCCGTTAGCGAGCTGGCACTCCGCGTAGAAATCTTCGGCGTGGAAACCCCCATTCGTAACCGCGACATAAGCTGGGGCTATGTTGGTGACTGCCGTGATAATTATTTCGTTGGCGATTCGGTGCAGGTACGCATGAAATCTGTCGAAGGCGACACCCCCGAGAACATCATCATCAAAGCCGATATTAAATCCCTAACCGAAAACGACACCCGCGAGAAATTGGCCGCGTTAAAACCGCAGACCAATTGCATGGGCAAGGTTACGGATGTAAGCGGCGGCATTGTTTTCATTAACTTGGTAGATGGCGTTAGGGCTATTTCTCATAAATGCTTTGACCGCCGCAAACCCGGTCGGGGGGATGATGTGTTGTTTGTTTGCACCCGCATTGACGAGGACGGCGGCATAGCGGTGGGGATTATATCCCGCATCGTAAAACGTAACTTGTAACCGCTTCGGCACTTCACAACAAGCAGGGCTTGGTAAACGGCAAAGTCCTGCTTGTTTTTATTGCTGGAACTATATTACACAACTGCGGGCTTTGCCCGCGTAAACGAAGGGATGATTTTATGATGAATGCACGGAAAAATAACAAGGAAAAGGATTCCACAAAGGTAAGGCATCTTGTGATTATGGCTTCTGTAGTCGCGGCAGTGGCTGTCGGCATGGTGCTATTGGCGGGAATGAGCAAGCCCAATGCTTCCACCCTGCCGAAAATCCGTGACGTTTTCACTTTGTATAACACTTACAATATGACGGTGGTGGTGGTGTTTGATGAAGAACCGCCTGTTATTCAATTCATCACCCCCGATGGCAGTATGGTAGAAATGGAAACCCTCCGTTACCGCACAGGCAGTAATTTTATTCAATACTTCCTGCCCAACGCCATGCCCGGGGTTTGGCAGATGGCCTACGACCCCTTATCCAATTATGAAATCGCCACGCCGTATTCAGTGTATATGGAACATATTTTTATCAGTGATTTTACTTCCGACACCCCACAGGGCAATTACGAGGGATTGCCGCTATCGTTTGAGGTATCGGCTGATAATGGTGGCGAATTTGTCTATGTTATTCATGCGGTCTTTACTGATGCGGATAATAATATCGCATATGAAATCGTGGTGGGCAGTGGGCGTGGAGAATTGAATGATATGCATTCAATCGAGCTGGATACTCAACCCATTCGTAATATGGGTGGTTTTATGCTACGCCTTACGGTTTCTGTGCAACATGGGCAGGCGGCGATTCGTGATTCGGCATGGTTGGATTTGAGGTTGTAATTATATACCTGCTGTATGAATACACCAATATGCGAACAGTGGTCACACTTTGGTTGACGGTCATATGGGGCATCGTATACAATATATTCAAATCCTAATGATTGGGGAATGAAGATATGGGTGTGCAAAGCGATGTGCGAGTGACCGTTCGGGTAGATAAAAATCTAAAAGAACATGCAGACTCTCTTTTTGAGCGCTTGGGTTTAAATATGAGCGTTGCTTTTAATATGTTCTTACGTAAAGCAGTAAATGAAGATGCGATTCCTTTCCCCGTTAGCACAGGCAACACGGGTTTTGGGCATGGGCTTTCAGCAGCGCAAGTGACGGCCACGTTTAATGCGTCTGTGCAAAAAGAACTCGCCGCCAACAAACAAAAGGGGTTGCCCATTGCAAAATATGATAAAATAAAAGAACTGGCGTATTTGGAATATCCCGATGGGGCGAAGGAATATATCAATGAATAACGCCATCCGCAAGCCTGTTGTGCTGGCATTCGCAGGCCCTAATGGTTCCGGTAAGACGACGGTAATGCGCGGCTTGGATGTGTTCGGAACGTATGTAAATGCCGATGATATAAAAGCCGAATACGGGATATCAGACCTTGAGGCGGCGCAAAAAGCGGAATTAATTCGTAATGCACTGCTCAACAAACGGGTGGACTTTTCATTTGAAACCGTGTTATCTACCGAGCGGAACTTACTCCTTTTGGAAAAAGCAAAATCTGTTGGGTACGAGGTACATTGTATTTATGTTTTAACGCACAATGCAAGCATCAATGTGGGTCGTGTTAAAGTACGCCACGCCGGTGGAGGGCATGATGTGCCCGAGGATAAAATACGAATACGGTATCATCGGGCATTGGCATTGATACCACGGCTGTTGAATGTGTGCGATAAGATGCTCATATACGATAACTCTGAGGAAATAATCGCCACCATTCTCCACAAGGAAAGCGGGATTGTTTCGATTTTCCCAAATGAGTTTTGGACTGAAGCGAGGCTACACAAGCTGATAGACCTGTAATATACACCACAAGGAGCGACACATGATTTACGTATGCGGAAAATGCGATTTTCTCTTTGAAAGGAAAAACGAACCGTCCAAATGCCCAAGTTGCGAGAACCAACGCATACTCGGCGCAAACAAACGGGAGCAAGACGCATACAGGCAAATGTACGATAAACAGGGGAATGTCATACGAGAACTAACCCCCGAAAAACAGACGTAACCCCAAACCTCATAATATAAGATGAACCCCCGCAGTGCTGTAATTGGCACACTGCGGGGGTTTTTGCATTGGAGGAACTTTATGACAATGAAATTTTGGTTAGTTGTGTTGTTGACCCTGCTCGTGCTGTTGCTTGTGGCCTGTGGCGGCAATATGTCTACCGAAGAAATGAATGCACCGAGTTTTGATATTCATGTGCGGGCTTCCCCCGAACCTACGGAGCATAATCCTGCGGATTTATTATCTGTTCACTTCATAAATGTGGGCGAAGGCGATGCCATTTTACTTGTGCAGGGTAGTTACGCCATGCTCGTTGACGGCGGCCCTGTAAAAATGGGTGCGACTGTCTTTACCCATCTGCGCAACCACGGCGTAGAACGATTGGAATATGTAGTGGCAACGCATCCCTTCACCGACCATGTGGGGGGATTACCCTATGTGCTTCGGCGTATAGAAACGCGCAACATTCTACTGCCACTGGTGTACCACGATACCCCCGAATATAACACCTTCTTAATCGCTGTCGAAGATTCGGATGCGGAAGTTTCCGTTCCATTTGCGGGGCACACCTTCACTTTGGGTGATGCCGAAATAACCGTGCTATCCCCGAACCCCACCGACGAATGGGAAAATCGAGCAAATTATTCCATTATAGTGCGGGTGGTGTTTGGTAATAACAGTTTCCTGCTAACCGGCGATGCCATGCGGGAGGTTGAGGCTAGTTTATTGGATAGCACAGCGCATTTATCCTCCGATGTGTTAAAGGTCGCACGGCATGGGGCATCATCCGCCACCACCAGCGGATTCTTGGATGCCGTGAACCCCGCCATCGCAGTCATATCCGCAGGCGAAAACAATAGCTTCCTATCTCAAGAAGTGTTGCGGCGGTTAGATAACGCCGGTGCATATGTTTTTAGAACAGATTTACACGGGAGCATCATCATCACCAGCGATGGTACAACCCTCGCCGTATCGGTAGAACAATAATCCAAATGGAAAGGACGTTAATATGGATTCAAAATGTACAGAATTACTCCGCACATTGAAGCGGAAATTTGACACCTGTTATGCCGAGTACACTAATGAGCTTTTGGGTTATGACCCATCGGTACTCATCGAGTCGGCTTCAGAAATTGTAGCCATGAAAGAAGTCCATTTTGAAATGGGTTTCTGGTTGGAACTTTCATTGTGCGAATCGCCGTGGCCAAACGGGGTGATTGAAGCACCTATCACACAACACGAAGCCGTATATTTACTGGCATTAGATAACCCGTTAAAAGAACTCGGGCAGAAATGGTGGTTTCATAACTTAGGCAGTCAATCCGATTTCCATGTGTTTTACAAATCACATCGGGAAACAAAGTCATAAACCACAAACATCATGCCATCTGAGGGGGTGAATAATTGAAGAAAGACAGGCAAAAGGATAAATCAGCAAAGCATAAAAAGCACTTGCTTTGCCCTTACTGCGGAGCCCAAGCGTTATTGCGTGAGGGTTCTTTTATTTTTGAGGACGTTTATGTAAAGCACTTGTATGTATGCGCACGTTATCCCGTGTGTGATTCATATGTAGCCGCCCATGACAACAGTAAGAAACCCATGGGGTCGCTGGCAAACAGTACGCTTCGTAAAAAACGGATACTGGCACACTTTGAGTTTGACCGTTTGTGGAAAGGCGATACCCCGATTTTCAACCGTAAACAAGCCTATAAATGGCTGAGTGACAAACTGGGTGGGCATATTCATCGGCTGCATATCGGCAACATGGGGGAAGGCATGTGTGATTTAACCATAAGGGAGGCGCGGCGCGTGATGTGGGTTCATAAACAAAATAAACTCGTTGAAGGAGGTGCTTAGGTGGGTAAAACCATTCCGAAGCCCGTATTCATTAGGCTTTTGGTGTTGTATGGTGGGGGTGGGGCGTGCTTGTTTGTTGGGGTTATCGTTTCATCGTCCATCGGGGATATGGCGTTACTCGTCATGTCCGTTATTTTAAGCGTGGCATTTATAGCCAAGGGATTCATGCTCAAGCGAAAAATAAATGCGGGGCAAATATATAGCGTATCTGGGGTATGTGTAAGCCTCACACCCAAGATGCTCGGCAGATATAAACGCATCGAATTGGTAGATACCGCTACCGGCGACGATGTGTTTTTTATTTTGCCCCGAAAAGTAGCGTTTAAGGTAGGGCATGTTTACACCTGTTATTTCGACCACCCCATTAACAACCTCATAAGCAACAACGAATCCATCGGCAGTTTTAATGGTGCCGATTTGGACTTGCCCACAAACGGCTTCTTGGGTTTTGAGGATTTTGGCATATACCACGAGAAGCCGGTGGTAGATAAATCAAATGAAGTTAAGGAGGAATGCGAACATGCAACAAGCAACAAAGAAGAACCAACCCACACAGAGGCTTAAATTTCTTTTGAGCCTAACCTTAGCAGCGATGCTTTCAACTTGCTTGCAAACCAGCGTTTTTGCAACAAGCCAAGGAACGGTGCTTACGGTTAATCCCGCGTTAAACGTAAGCGAAACGGTGGATGAAGATTACCCGCCCGATGAAAACAACGAAGCAGAACCCACATGGGTATGGCACCCCATTAGCGTAGTGAACGAACCCTTAAACGGGTTTAATGCGGTGCGGCGCACCTACGCGCTACCCCCCGATGTGAACCCCGCCACCATTTCTACCGCCGACTTTGAAATGTTCGGCCAACAATTCACTATTGCCTATGTATTACAACAACCCACATCCGATGAATCCTTCATCGAAATGCGCGAAACTGTAACTATTGAAACTCGCTCCCGCAACCTCTATGATATTTTGCCCTATTTAGAGCAAGAGATTTGGTTCGAGCGTGATGGTTTTGCGGGTACGTTGGTTTTGGATATTCACTCCATCACCAGTGAAGTAGCAGGCACAACGCGGCACACCTCCACCGCCACAAGGCAACGGACATTTCCGCATTTATCTTCCCCCGACAATTCGCTCATTCCCCGAACCATCACAGACGGGGGAACGACATTTCATCTGTCTACCGTGGAATGGCAATCCAGCAGTACCGCATCGGTAGACGGGCATCCCGTAGCTTCGAGCCATACCGCCCATGCCACGTTTACGGCGCAAGTTACGCAAACCCGCACCACGGGGTACACCGTTTCCGCTGAGTATGTAGGTACAGTATTTCGGACAACCCAAGGAAAGACGCTGTTTACAGCAATTTTCTATGGTGAACCCATCATTGAGATATGGTTGGAAGAACCCGAAGCTGAACCTGTGATTGATATTCCTGTGGAACAGGATTATGCGCCTACTGCGCAGGAGCAAGGTAATATCAATGATTCGGGCAATGCATTAACTACTGTGCTTACGGTACTTGGTGTTTTACTTGCCCTCGGTGCGTTGGGCACGGGTGGTTTCTTCGTCGCAAGGCATTTCATGGGGTACAACGTAACCGTATACAGCATTGATGGCCCTAGAGAGATTGTTAAGGCGGGCAAAATCAAACTGGACGTAACCAACCCTGAGCCAACAATCATGCTCGACGATGTTACTGCGAAAAATCCCGCACAAACCGACAGGTATATTATCCAAATCGCATCGAGGGCTGCGGCGAAGCTCACAGGCAAGACCGTTCGGGTGGTGTTACACGACCAAGAAGCATTCCACGAAATACCCGCGACGGCAAAAGGCACACCCGTGTATGAATTTGAAGTCAATTTCTCTGACGACGATGAATCAGGTGCATCCACTGGTGTTGGAGCATTGGGGGGTGATGCCTTGTAATTTTACAACGTCGCATTATCCCACAGAAAGCCAAAGGAGGAATTTATGCAAAGAAGCAACCAAACAGGAACGTCATGTATTACAAGGTGGCTGGTAAAAGCCTCGGCTGCGATGGTCGTTGCGTTCATGGTACTTGTGATACCCGCTACCGTGTATGCGGATAACACCGCCCGTCATACTCACCATTTCTCTAACCCCAACTGGCCTAACATGCACCACTACAGCCATTGGAATTGGCAGCACAATTGGGCATATCAAGCCCCACGCTACCAATTTGAAAACACTTTCCCCTACGACCAATGGGGGCGGCCAACCACTTCCAATGTTGCACCGCAACGCCAACAAAATGTCCGTAGGGATAGGCACTCGGCAATACTTCCGCCGCCCCACGGTTCGGGTACAGGGTTTTACAGCGGGGAGTTCCCCACCGAGCCTGCGAATCCCTTTGCGCCAAGATACAACAACAACCCCAATGCAAGCCGTGTGGTAGCCATTGAAGAATCGGTATTTGCCTTACTCCCCGGGGAAGCAGGGGTCAACGTCCATGCCGACGGTACACATACGGGTGGGTTCTTGGCAAGCACCAGCATCACACACGGCGGCGGGGGTAACAACGCCCAAGGCGAGCCTGCGAACGGGGGAACTGCCCCGTGGCTTACGCCCGGCACGCAAGGTAATATCCCAAGTGGTGGCAACCAAAACGGGGTGACTGTGACGCATCGGCCGATAACCGTAACATCGCAACCCGCCAATCCGCAGAATCGCATCACAACTGTTACGCCTTTTACGGATGGCACAATTGGCAGAATTACGATTCCTGCGTTGAATAACCGCACGGCATCGGTACGCTCTGGTGTTGCGCTGTCTACCCTCGATAATTATGTCGGGCATTTCCCCGCAACCAGCCAATGGGACGGGAATATCGCTCTTGCCAGTCATAACCGCGGCAGGGGGAGTTTCTTCGCAGGCATTTGGACGCTACGCCACGGCGATATTATTTTCTACGAAACCACCATGGGTATGCGGGTATTTGAGGTTGTTAGCGTGGTGCAGATTGCGGAAACCGATTTATCGAACCTCAATCATTCTCACGAAAACACACTTACCCTCGTTACCTGCGTATATGGGCAACCTTCGCTTCGGTGGTCGGTACGCGCCCCCGTTGCAAAGGTAAAGCGCATATATGCAGTACCGTTTATATCTATAATTTCTGCATCGCTTGGCAACACAGGGTAATAGCCGATGATACTGTCGTACTTGTCTAAAATCGGCACAATAAATGCATTATTTTTCACGGATAAAATGGTGGCTAACCTGTATAAAAAACGGCTGGTGTCCATATACGGGTTTGGCTTGGTTTGTAAAACTTTTTCAAGCGATTTATACGCCGCACCCCGCACCGTTGGCTTTAATTTGCTACAAGAATTTGCGAAGGCATGTATCGCCGCCCGCGTTAAATCCATTTCATATACACCGCCATCGAAGGTGGTAAAAACAGGTGTGTAGGATGATAACGATTCAAAATATTTATACATTTCCCTGCGCTTTGCGCCGCCGAAAATGTTTTTAAACAAGCCCATATACAACCCACCTTAATCTTCGTTGGTTTGGTATTTGCCCAGTTCGTACCAATGTTTTTGCCGCACGGTCATTGCGCATATTGCGGCCACAAAGCCGTCAATTTTGGCGCGTGGTTCAATTTTTACTGGGCGTACTCTACGTGTTTCTACATTCTGCTTTAACGCTACGTTAAGCATGTGTGCTTTTAGCAGGTTATTTTCAACGATAATGAAGTCTCCGTCTTTTATTATTCCTTCAAACTCACGGATAACAGGGGTTAGATTCTCGCCTTGGTGTACATCATCGGTTTGGAAGCCCGCTTCGTTTAAATCGTCTACCAAATATGCCGCAAGGTTACGGTCATATCCCGTCATTTGAATGTATAAGCGGTATTTTTTTTCCAACATAACAAACCAGTTAAGCACATCTTTATAATTAATCTTATTTTCCCCGCTTAGACGCAAAATACCTTTTTTTACAAATATGTCGTAGGGTACACCATCACGGGCTTGTAGTTCTTCCAGTTTTTGCGCGGGCATGAAAAACTGTGTAAAGTTATATATCTTACCGCCGCGCTGGATTATCACACACGCGGCCGTAAGGTCGGTATACTGTGATAGGTCAATGCCGCCCATCGCATAACAACCTTCAAAATCGGAAAGAGATAACCCCTCGCCCGCGTTGCCTGCTTTTTCAATTGTTTCATAGTCCAGCCATGCAACACTTGAGTTTTGTTTGATATTGCAATGCTTCATTAAAAATTCTGCTTTTTCGGAAAATGAATTTTCGGCGGCGATTATATCCTCACTGAAATTTTCTTCAAAAACGGACACACCCATATTAGGGTTTGCTTTTTTTAATTCATTTAAATCGTTCCATTTTTCAATATCATCAATCATATAAATAAAAGGCAGAAGCCGCTTTTCTTTGCTTCCACCCTCTAAAAACCGTGTCGAACGTGTAAACAGTTCGTCATAAATTCCGTCATTTACATCGCCCGCCGTGGATATGCTTAGCATAAGCGGTTGTTTTCTTGCACCGCGAGCAGATTTCATAACCCCGTATTGACGCAAGCCCGTTCGTGCCGGCCACTGGGCAAGTTCATCGTTTACGGTTAGGCTTGGATTATACCCGTCTGCTTTTTTATAATTAAAGGCGATGGGCTTAATAATTGTGTTCGTTTCGGACACATATATATCACTGCGGCGTTTATGAATAAATTCAAGCAGCTCCTCTTCTTTTTTGAGCATTTCGTAAAAATTTTCGGAAAATAATATATTTGCTTGGTCTAATTTTGGCGCTAGGCAGTAAATTTCCGCGCCGTATTCACCATCAAGGAAGGCCATAACCATAATTACAGCACTGGCCACAATGGTTTTACCGTTCTTGCGCCCAATTACCACAAAAACTTCGCGGAAAACGCGCAAACCGTCACCGTCCACGATGCCAAACGTAGCCGCAAGCATGGCTTTTTGCCACAATTCAAGTTTTAAATGGTCATTACGCCCTTTGCTGTGGCGGCACATATTTTCTATGAAGCTAATTACAATTTCTGCACGGTCTGCACTATAAAAATAATCGCCATTTTCCAGCCCTGTTACCAGCATGGTATAGACGGATTTAATCCACTTGCCCGCAACAATTTCACCGCTTTGGATTTTGGCGTGGTAGTCATAAATATAATTACTTTGCATTGGCAAACCCTCGCTGGAATGCAATTAGCTTCCCGTCTTTTCGTTGTTCTACAGGTGCAAGGTCAACTAGCTTGTTAATAATGGCGGTTAAATTGCGGGTCATGGCGATATGGGTTTCCACGGCGGCACTTTGTTTTATGCCGTGCTGGTTTGCACCGTTTTTGTATTCTTCGGTATAACCGTTTTCGTTAATTTCATCTTGCAACTCGTCCAGTGATACCGATAAAAAAGCGGCGGTTTTAATAAGCGCCTGTACGGTGGCGGCTTTGTTTTTGTCTAGTCCATTGAATACCTTGTTAATCCGCTTTGCTTCCCGCGTGATTTTTTGTTCTTTTGTGTACGTTTTCTTAGTTGGCACAAATCCCGCCTCCTTTCGCCGTTTTTTTGGTTACCTACACCCCCTACGCGCACCATGGAGGGTAAAGAGTTAGGGCGGGCTCGGTTTATGAGCCGTCCACGATGGGCGGCGAACTGGGGGGCTGTACCACATTGCCCGCCTCATCGAAGGCGTATCGCCCCGCTTGGCGCACGGCTTTGTGGTGTTCCTTGTTGTGGCAGTCTTGGCACAACGCCTCTAGGTTGCTGTGTGCTAGGGTAATTGTAGGGTCGTTGATGTTATGGGGCGTTAAATATATCCGATGATGGGCAATAACTGCGATTTCGTTACACCTTTCGCATAAATAATTGGCAGAAATGAGATAACTTTTCCTGCATTTTATCCATGCTTTACTTTGGTAAAACGATTTTGCCCAATCTTTCATTTTTCTTCGCCTTGATTCGGTTCTTCCGCTTGTGGTGGCGCAGTACCTAGGTGCAGTATTTCCCCCTGGGTGGTTAGGAAGTATTCGGCAGTCATATCGGTGTATGTTACCTCGCCCGCTTCCAGCGCCACTTTTACTTTAATGGTTGCATCGTCTTTCATGTGCTTTAACATTTGATTAAATAATTCATCAAATGCTAAATTATTTTTTTCGTTCGTAATATTTATATCCGTTCTAGTACCTGTACGGCTAATATTTAACGTGGTGTATTCACCGATGGCGAGTTGTTTCCCGCCTTTAAAATAAATTGTGATTTTTGCATCCATGTACATACCCCCACAATAAAAATAAATAGCCCCTCGGCGGTTGCCGCTGGGCTATGGGCGTGAAATTTCACGTTAGCAGTTTAACACATAAAAAACGAACAAAACGAACAAGTTAAAATTTATTTTTTTTCGATGTCTTGTTTTATTAAATTTTTGATATACCCGCTTTTATTGTCAACCGACTGTAATTGATGGATTAAGTCCGATTCTGTATTTTTATTTAATACAAGTAAAACGCGCACAGCGTTTTCCTTGGTGTACTTTGCTTGCGCCGCGTACCCTGTACGCTTGGCATACTCGGCTTGACGCTTGGCGCGGGTTTGTGTATCGGCAGTCATGGCAACGCCTCCGTTGATTTTCCCTACCATTTTTGATAAAATAGGGGCGGTGGTAGGTTTCCGCCCCATGTTTTTTACTTGACCCGCGTGCTTGTCGGCTGTGGGTCTTTTACTTTTCTAACTTATCTTCTAAGTTTCTTACGATTTCTTCCTTGTCTTTTGCTTCTTTTACCATGGCGAGTATTTTACGTGTAGTTGCTTCCTTTGCTAGTTCCACGGCAATTTCTGTTGCATTGGGTGGTGTCATATCATCCATTCCTTTCTACCTCCCTACCTAAGTGTACTAAGGGCTGTTTGCCCTTGCAGAAGAATATTATCATAGGTATATAACTATGTCAACTCTTTTTTGCACATTTTTTTAAATATCGTTTAATTACCATACGCGCACGGTCTGCACAGGGATAATCATAAACTTTTAATGCTGTGGCTCTCCAAGAAAGGCCTTGCATGTAATGCATGTCAATAATTAAACGTAAATCACTGTTTGGCACGGTGCTTATGAATGTTTCAATTTTTATGATATCTGCGTTTATTTTGTGCAACCGCTCGTTAAGCACTGTCATGAGTTTTTCATATTTAATCCTTCCGCGTTGGTCAAGCCCTGTTAAAGTTATAATTCTTGGCTGGTATGGCGCGTTATGGCTGGATGCACGTACAGAATCGGACACAATGCCGCTTTTAGCGTTTGCTAATTTATCTATGCGGTTTTCAAGCAAAGCAATTTCCTTTACCAGCTTGCGATACTGTTCAAGGTCTTTTATGGTCACGCCATTGCCCCCTTGCTTAATTTAAATTTATTGCAAGATTTCTGTGTTACGCGAATATCGCTTTGATGACTACTCGCCATGCTCCATAATTCACATTTATAATAAACCCGTGAATATTGCCGCTTTACAAGATGCTCACATTCGCGGCAGGTATGCGCATCGTTTATACCGTGCATTTCTTGCATTGTGCGGCGGCGTTTGCGTCCCTTGGGCTTGGGTATGTTGCCCAGCACTGCTTCCATTGGCGTTTCTTCGCCAAAAATATTTATTTGCACTATCCCCATGCCCGCTACCCCCTACTTTACGCGCTTATTCCACGCGGCCAACGCATCTTCTTTACTGCTATGGCCAAATGTAGCCACAAGGCAAGTATCGCACGTAACCCAGCGGCGCGGCGCAATGTTTTCATATTCTTTATTAAGACTTGCACTGCCCCCGCAAAACGGGCAAGGCTTAATTATATCCTCGCCCGCTTCCTGCGGCGCGTTTTTCTCTATTAATCGGTCAAGGCTTGCCTCATTATTTTTCTTAGGCGCGGCATACTCCTTTGCCGTTTCGGGTGTAAGGTGTGCGCCGCTTTTATGGTCGTTTAATGCCTCGGTTTGCTTTTCGGGGCTTATTTTTGACAATTCATACGCGGTTGTTACGTTTATCCCTTCGTTTTTAAATTCTTCCTTTAATTCTTGGGACAGATTTTTATTAATACTTTCGTAGCGGTTAATTTGCGAAGCAGATACTTTTAGCATATCGGCTATAATATCCCGCTTCCTTCCCGTAAATTTATACCCGCCTTTTTTCAAGCTGGTTAGCAAATCCTTTAAACGTGCCGCTTGGTGCGTTAATTCATAATCGGTTAAACGCCGCGATGTGGAGTTAGCAAGGATTAATTGCATTTCGGCTTGAATATCATCCGTGGTTACAATATCTTTGCATGGCACTTGCTTATATTCTTCCTTGCCCATGGCCACAAGTTGCTTTAATGCAGTGTATCTACGCTCACCGCTTATAATTTTTATCTTGTTAGAATTTGCTTGCGGCTGTGTTAAAAGGTTTTGTTGCAAGCCGTAGAGTTCGATGCTGTCCATTAAATCTTTTACATCGTCCACGGTATAAAAATTTGTCGGTGATGGTTCAAGTAAATCAATGTCGTAGTGTTTTATGGTGAAGGTGTGTTTTTTCCCTTTTGAATGGTCATTCATTAATGAGTCAAGACTAAACCTAGCCATAAATTTCCCGCCCTTCAATGTGTCCATTTCGGACACATTCTAAATATTCCATAACCAGCGATGCATAATCTTGCGCCGCAGTAGATTTACATGAATGCAACCAAAGCGGTTTACCGTTAAAGGTTGTTTCATCCACTTTTACGGTTTTACGAATACTTGTTTTAAATAATGGATAATCTGTTTTATTTTCCAACCACGCCGCGCCTTGCGTATTTACACCGTTGCGCGTTTTCATCGTAATAAAGCACCCCGCAAGGCGTATCGTAGGGTTAAACTCGCGTATATCCTCTATCTGCTCCACCAATTGGTGCAAACCATCAAAGGCGAACTTGTCCACTTTAATAGGCACTAGCACATCATCGGAAGCCACCAGCGCGTTAATTACGCTCATGTTAATATCTGGCGCATTGTCGATGATGCAATAATCATAACGTTGCGCCACGCCGTCCAATATTCTTTTTAAACGGGTTTGTTGCGGCCGGCTAACGTCCAGCAATATTTCTTTGTTTGCGCTTAACAAAGTCATATTTGCGGGTACGATGTGAAAACATCCCAATCCCCATTCGCGGATTACATCGTCAATGTTGCACTTTTTTGGGGTTAAAAGGTTTGCAATGGATGGCTTTTCATAATCGTACATATTGAAAAACTTACTCACATTGCCTTGTTTGTCGTTGTCGATAAGAAGAACCCGCTTCCCGTGCAGGGCGTATAAAATGTGGGCGATATTTATGGATGATATGGTTTTCCCCACTCCGCCTTTTAAGTTAATTATGCTAATTGTTTTCATTGTTTTCCCCCTCGGTTAGTGTAAGTTGCCCGCCCGCCATTAATTCCCGCGCCCTGCGTTCTTCTGCTTCTTTCGCCCGTGCGATTGTAGCGCGAGCCTCAATAGCCATTTTTTCCATAATGACTATCATTTCCTCGTTTATGCGCAATGGCATAATAATTGCAAGGATTTCTAAGCCGTTTTTTGCGACAATATATATGTTTCCATTTTTGCTACGGCGCTCGTAAAATTCTAACCATACGCCATAATTTGCAATTGGTTTAATAAATTCGATGTCTATAAATTCTGTTCCGCCACTTGTCGTAAATGGTTTTACCGTCCATTCACCATGTGTAATAATAATTTCATCGTTTTTTAATTGCATTTCGCCTCTGTCCGTATTGTAACCGCATAGTGCGCTTGGAAATTCATCAATATTAATTGTCACTTTACTTCGCTTTTTTTCCACTGTTTCAGCTTCGCTTTTCACGTCTGTAACATCAAATATATTTGCTATATGGGTATTATTTAAATATGGCAAATCTGGTAACAGATACATCGCGCCCGCTACCCCAAGCCATTGGCTTGTTTGATTTTGATAATTATCGTCCCATACATTAAACAATGCGCGTTTTTTACATAATGCGCCGATTGCTTTGAGATTCATATAAATCATTCCCTTTCTGTTATCATTTTTTATGTTTATTACTGCCCGCTTCGCTTGCGCACCCAATTTGGGCGCTTTATCATTTTTGCGTAAATAGATACCCCAGCGGCATAATCACTTGTGCGCACCTTTGGTGGTGCGGTTAGGTTGTATTCCCTGTAGCAGTTTGCAATAACGTCCATTGCGTTGTTTTCATCGGCGGCCATGCGTTCAATGCGCCGCTTAGATAGGCGGTAGCCGCTTAGCGGTAAAATATTTTCCGAGGTTTTTATCGCGGGCTTAGTTAAATTCTTGCTTGTGGCGTAGGTTTTTGCACCATGGCGGTGGTGGTCTTTTGTTTCTGGTTTGGTAATGTAGCGGGCTAACCCTTCCAGCCCCATATCATCTGGTTGTAACCGCCGCGCTTGTGTGCGCCCGCCCAGCGTCCACAATTTTTCTGCCGTATCGCGGTCGTGAAAATTCATAATGATGTGGTGGTGGGTGTGTACTTTTCCTGTTTTATTATTTTCTACGCGCTCGGTTACATAGATGTATTTCAATTCCGGCAACTTGTTTTTTTCTATGTGGCGGCGCATCCGTTTAAAGTAGTTTTTCAAATGCTTGTGTGCCTCTTTTAAATCTACGGGCATATGTTCATGGCCATATTCAAAAGTTACCCAAATATCGTGCTTGGTGAAGTTTGCGTGGATTAAACGGCTAACCCTCTTGCGTGTATTAATGTGGTTTAAATTTTGCTGTTCCCGCCGTGAAGGGGCTAATGCCTTTGCCCGCTTCAACCCTTCACGCATCTTCCAAACGGGATTAATTGGGTATATTTCTAACTCCAGCATATCCCCGCTTTTTATTAATTTGGCTTTGTAGCGCAAACCCTTGGCTCGCGCCGCTTCCATAAAATCATCAAGGGTTGGCGGCTTATCGAATAGGCCTTCATATCGCCCCGCGCTCATTTGTTTAACCTCTTTGTATTGAGGTAGTTATCCAGCGCGGCTTGCTTTTCGCTTTCCTCTTGTGCATGGGCAATTGCGGCGAAGGCTTGACGGTTGGTTATACTCCCCTTCTTTTTTGCAATTGCATCGCATACATATTTATAAATTACGTTTTCTTCTGCGGATAATTGCGCGACATCTACACGGCCAAGCAATGCGTCCATGGCGATAAAAACAAGAAACGGAATTTGTACATTTTTTGGGTTGCTTGGGTTTATGGAAAATGAACGCAGCTTGTCCATTATCGTATCAACTCCCAAAGGCGTTTTACACGCGGGCATAAACGCCCGCGTAAAACACAACATGCCATGCATAATCGTTAATGCATACTGCTGTATAGCGGTGATTTTGTTGTGCGGCACACTTGTTAATACCTATTACAAGGACGGTAAGCGTACCTATCGGACACAACTAACACATTTCTTGACCGCTATACCTTGGGTGGTGTACAATGGCTTCGCGGTCGAGGCTTTGGTGAAGCCCTCTGTCTTGCAAACTTGATTAACACGCGCCCAACGGTTCTGCTAAATCGTTGGGCGTTTTACTTTTTTATATGTTGGCATGTTTCTTTCCGCTTCTATAATTGCCCTGCCTACCTTTATGCGCCTAGTTGCTCCTTCCATGAAGGCGGATATACAGGCGTTCCGCGTTTGCTTAAAGTGCCGTCAATTTTTAAAAGTATTATCATTGCATACCTACCTGCGCGAATTTCCCTATCATCGAATATTTTCCGCCTGTCTTGCATCAAACGGCAGGAAGATAGCCCTTCGACTTCTTTTAAATACTCGCTATGCCCTTGTTGCGATGTTACATAATGTAATTTCATAAACTAACCCCCGCTTCCAACACTGCGTTAAGGTTGTCTATGTTGCTGGGTAGGCGGCCATACTTCCGTTTATGCCATTCAATATATGGGGCAACATTGGCGGGGTCTTGGTAAAATTCTTCTATAAGCCCCACCAAAGGACGGCAAAGCATTTCCATAACATGGTCGGGTATGCTTTGTGGGTCAATTTTTACAGTGTTTTTCATGGCTTACGCTCCCTTAAATTTTGCGCATAGGAATAGTGCCCGTTATGGTAATTTGATTCTTTTCCGTTGATATCAATCCTGGCAATGCGGATAAAACCGTTTTCATCTTCAAGGTCGTAAATATCCACGTTGATGCCCAGCTTGCAAAGGACTTGTGCGGCTTTTGATACGCTTCCATAAACAACGCGGTTGCGGTTTCTGTCCCCATCGTCGGCACGGAAATTTACATCGCTTGCGCCGATAATCACGTCTGTTATTAAGCCGTCGACAAGGTTTTTCTGCGTTTCCTTGCCCGCTACAGCATTGACTGCTTCCCGCTCTATTGCATCAATAACGGCTTCGCTGGCTTGTGCTTTTGCCGTTTCAATGCACCAATGGACGTATATTTCATACCCACATATGCCAAGGTCGTGTACTTTGTCTTTTAACTTCCTTTTTTGGCATTTGTTAATAAGTTGTTCGTACAGATTATTAATTTCTTTTTCATACCGCTTTGCGCGTTTTTCTGCGCTGGTTTTTAATTCCATCAAATCTTTTAACATGTCGGTTGCCCCTTTCTTGTTTGCGCCGCCCGCTTCCCACTAGTTTTTTAATGCCGCGCGGCAGCTTGGTAAATTTATGCTTACAATATATAAATGGTTTGTTTCCCCACACCCAATGGGCTATAATTTGCATTGCCCATTGGGCGAAGAAAGGGGAGTGACCACCTTGTCACACCTTTTGAAATTGCGCTCCCTTCGCCATGCTTGTTGTTTTATCGGTCGCGTAGATAATTGTTTAGTGCTACGCACTCCCAGTACGATAGACCGTACACCCCTTCCAGCATTACTTCATAAGATGCCGATACCTTTTGATATTCTGTTAATTTTGCTTTAACCTCGGTTAGTGTTGGTTCGCTCATTTGCATCATTTCTAATGTTTGAAGTGCTTCGCGGATATTTCCAATATCCTTATTCACTTCGCACATATCGGAAGCGATTTTCATAATTTTTGTATTGCCTAAGTATTTGGTAATGTCGATTTTGTTTGCCATGGTTATACTCCCTTCGGCGGCGGTTGCCGCTCGTTAATTTGTGCTTATGCCGCTACATGTAATGCGTCCGTTGTTACGCCCAAATACTCCGCCATGCGTTTAAGCCCTTCTACAGACGGGTTTTTATACCCAAGTTCAATTTGGCGTAGCATGGATTCCGACACCCCTACATAAAACGCCATTTCTGCAAGGCTTTTATCCATGCCTTGGCGCAGGTCGCGTATTTTTTCACCGTTAATCATGTTATTACCTTCCTTCCTCACCTTGTAATTGACTACCCACCCCAGCCCTTGTATAATCCCGTTGACTAGACAAAATTACCCATGAACCGAGGGGGTGTCTTTTTGTTTTCCTCACCGTGTTTGCGATGGTGGTGATAGGATAATTGCGTTTTCGCAATTTGTCAAGCATTTAATTGCGAATTCGTAATTTTATTTTTTGGAGTGGTTTTATGGATGTAGTTGAGCGTATTTTTGCATTGATGAGCGAAGGCGAAATAAGCGCGGCAGAACTATCAAAGATTACGGGGATTAAACCGTCTACGTTTACACAATGGAAAAAGGGACAACAAAAACCAAGCACGGATGCAGTAGTAAAAATTGCCGAATATTTCGGCGTTACAACTGATTACTTATTGACTGGAAAAGAAATGCTTAAACAGAATAATAATAGAGCGGAGCATGTAAAAATGAATCTTGAAGAAACATTAATAACTCAAGCGCAGGATGGTTTGCGTGAATACTTTAATGAACGTTATGTAAATTATGATAATGAAAACAATCCAATTATTGATGATGATGCGATAAAACGTATATGGAGCGAAGGCATTGTCAGCAAAAGACGTTTGGACGTATTTATTGCTTTATCATATATTCCACTTGTTGCATTCACTGATATTGCACCAGGCGGACCTTATACATTTCAAGACTTCCCAACGTATGATGAATTTAACGATATGATGATGTTTTCTCCATGTGAAAATCATAATGCTAAAACATTGCTTGTTCTTTTGCAAGTATTTAAGGTTTTTTATTCATCGAACAACCAACTTCCATTATGTGTAAACGAACATAGCTTTACGAGTTTAAACGAAAGAGTAATACAATCAGAAACGCATCGTGATTTTAATAATGCTAAAATGACTGGCTAAAGGTTTAAATCTAAACTGGATTTTTACGACATAACCGCCCCCGAATACTGGCAAAGCAAACCCCGCAAGCCCGCTCCCCCCTTCGCTAAACCCCGCCGCAAGTCAAAGGGTAAGGTAGTAGATGTAGACTTTACGTCCACCGCACCCGACATGTGTTAGCGGATTTAACTAACGATATACTGTTAAAATTACGAGTGAACAAATACCGTTAGTAAATTAAAGGAGTTGCAAATATGAAATGTAATGTATATTTATTCACAGCTTTTCTAATTACCCTATTACTTGCCCTTTCCGCATGTGGCGGTAATGATGTTCCCAGCAATAATGTTGCAAGAGGTAGCGCGCCTTTTGTTTTGCCTCCAGTGTCATATTTTGAAGATTTCATATTTAACCATGGCATACGGGCTTTTAACGAAAATTATGTTATAGAAATAATTACGTATGAAATTGTAAGTAATGATAACGTTGAAAATATGCCTTCTGTTGTGCTTTTGCTGGATGTGAATAGTGAATCACTTGGACGCGGTGGTTTTCACGATTTTGATAAAATCCATATGCTAAGCGATGGTTATGTTTTTGCAATTTCGTCATGGTTATCTTCGCAAGGTCATTTGCAAGCTAATGAATTAAATGTAATTAGAACTACAAGAGATGACCCTTTTATCGTTGTTGTACTTGGAATTGATGATGTTCATGTTGGCACATCTATCTTTGATAATGACGCAAGAACTGTAATTTTTACCCCTAACTTGTAGTTAACCGCAAACCCGCTACGCTATTCATCAAACCACGCAAGCCTAATGGCGAAGTTATCACGATAGACATTACCCCCCCACCCACCGCGCCTAGCCCATGATAAAAAGCCCGCTACCTTAGCGGGTTTGTGATATAGTTTATATACATTTATTTAATGCAAGGGGTTTTACTAATGAGCAAAAAGGAAAAACTGATAAGGCGGTTAAAATCCAAGCCTAAGGATTTTGCATATGATGAAGCAGATTTATTGCTTACATCATTGGGTATGCGTAAATCTAACAAGGGTAGAACGAGTGGGTCGCGTGTTGCGTATAAATTACAACACATAACCTATTTGATGCATAAGCCACACCCAAACAATGAACTTTCTAGGGCGCAAACAAACGATTTATTAAATATGTTAGAAGGTGAGGGTTTAATATGAATAAAACACTAGAATACAAGGGTTTCCTTGGGTCAATAGAATTTTCTAATGAAGATAATTTATTTCATGGTCGTATTATAAACGTGAACGGGCTGTATGCTTCATACTCAGGCAAATGCATTGAAAGTCTAAAAGCCGATTTTATAGAAGCGGTGGAATTTCACTTATTGCCTGATGAAAACGAAGCAGTAGCGTACCACTTTACAAAGCAGGCAGTATAAATAATAAAACGTGTTAGTTTAACAGCACGGGCAAGAATACTAGTAAAACAAACCCCGCACTCAACCCTTAAAATATTGCCCGCTACCTTAGCGGGTTTGTGATATAGTTTATATACATTTATTTAATGCAAGGGGTTTTACCAATGAGCAAAAAGGAAAAACTGATAAGGCGGTTAAAATCCAAACCTAAGGATTTTACATATGATGAAGCAGATTTATTGCTTACATCATTGGGTATGCGTAAATCTAACAAGGGTAGAACGAGTGGCTCTAGGGTAGAGTTTTCCATAGGTGACTTTAAGATTCGACTTCACAAGCCACATCCACACAAGGAATTGAAAAAATACCAAATCAGCGATTTGTTAGATGATTTAACGGACGGAGGGTTAATATGAACAACACGTTAGAATACAAAGGTTTTGTTGGCACAATCGAATACTGTGACGAGGATAAAATATATTTTGGAAGAGTACATGGATTTCCTAAAACCATGATTTCCTATCATGGTGATGATTTAACAAGTCTAAAAGCCGATTTTATAGAAGCGGTGGAATTTCACTTGTTACCTAATGAAAGCGAAGTTATGTCATACCAACTTACCCAGCAAGCAGTTTAAAAGGGGATAAAAATGGATGATAAAGAACTTACGTGGTCGGCTCATAATGAATGCGACCACAAACCGAATAATATAACGCAGACCGCCATGGAAGAAACGGAAATAATGATTCGCCAAATAAAATTAGGCGTTGATAAAAGCCCGTCATATAATTCTTTTGCCGAATTGTTAGCAGAAGTTGATGAAGAAATTGCAACAGATTAGTTAGTGGGGTGTTGCCATGAAAACCGCCGTAATATATGCCCGCTACAGTACGGACATGCAAACAGAACAAAGCATAGAAGGACAAATCCACGTATGCAAGGAATACGCTAAAAAGAATAACCTAACCATCATTGAAAATTACATAGATAGGGCTGTAAGCGGTAAAACGGAAAATCGCCCGCAATTCCTTCGCATGGTAGATGATAGCAAAAATGGTTGCTTTAATGCCGTGCTGGTTTATAAGGTGGATAGATTTAGCCGTAACAAGTACGATTCGGTGTATTATAAAAAAAAGTTGCGTGATAATGGGGTTAGGGTGGTTTCCGCCACGGAAGGCATAAGCGACACACCGGAAGGTGTGCTGTTAGAAAGCCTTTTAGAAGGCATGGCAGAATTCTACTCTAGAGAGCTGGCGCAGAAAACACTACGGGGTTTACACCAGTCCGCCCTAAAATGCAAATTTACTGGTGGGCATGTTACGCTTGGTTACAAAATATCCGCCAACAAAGATTATGAAATAGATGAAGTAAACGCCGCTATTGTACGCTTCATTTTTGAAAGCTACGCCACCGGGGTAAGTTATGGAAATATAATTAAGGAGTTAAACAAGCGCGGCCATAAGTCCGCCGCTGGGCGTAATTTTGGTAATAACTCGCTTAATTCTATCCTGTCCAATAAAAAATATATTGGCGTGTATGAATTTATGGATGATGTTTTCATAGAGGACGGCATACCCGCTATCATAGACAAGGAACTCTTTAAGGTGGTGCAAAATAAGATGGCTTTGAATAAAAAACGCTCCGGGCGGGCAAAGGCTAAAATTAATTATCTTCTTTCGGGTAAGTTGTACTGTGGGCTTTGCGGCGGCTCCATGGTAGGGCAAAGCACCACAAACACTAAGGGTTATACTACCGCATATTATGAATGTAATGTAAAGAAGCGGGTCAAAACATGCAAAAAAAAGAATGTGCGTAAAGATTGGATAGAGGGATTAGTAGTTAGTGAAACTATGGCCATGCTCACTGACGAACTCATAGATTATATAGCTGGACGTGTCTATGAAGTATGCGAACGGGATAGGAATAATGAAGGCATTATTAACGGGCTAACCGCTAATCTTAAAGAAGTAGAAACGCGATTAAAAAATATTTCAAAAGCTATAGCGCAAGGCATAATTACCGACACCACAAAAAATATGCTGTTAGAAGCGGAAGAAGATAAAATATATTATGAAGGTCAAATAGAAAAAGAAAAGTTTATTAATAAAACGGTGCTAACCAAAGAACAAATAGCCTACTGGATTTCTCAATTCAAAAACGGTGACCCAGCCGATGAAGAATTCCGTCGGCGCTTGATAGAAGCCTTGATAAATTCGGTCTATGTATTTGATGATAAAATCGTTATCACGTACAATTATAGCGGTGATAGCAATAAACTAACCCTTGAAAATATAAACAGTTCCTTAAATGCCTTTAAAAATGGCAAAAACGGCGGAAGCAAAGGCGCTTCTAGTGGTGTCAAACTTTCGGATATTGCGGGTTTCGCGCCCGCGAAATTGTGTAAAGCTAACAAATGTGTGTTTGTATGGGGTATGGCTTCGGCTGTACCCCATTTTATTTCTCATCGAAAGGGTGAATAAATTGATACCATTTTCTAAAGAAGATATTCTCGTCGGACAGCTTGCCGAATCATTGTCATTGGCGTGCGGAATGCCACCCTATATGGCAAAGATGGTCGGCAAAGCGGCGGCGATTCACGACGCAGGCAAAGTCAAGATTTCCAAGCACATAATCAACAAGCCGGGGCGTTTAACGCCTGCCGAGTTTGAAACAATGAAAACACACACTATATGGGGTCAAATCATCTTATCTGCGTTGCATGGCAAGTTCCGAACAATCGCAATGAATGTAGCCGCATACCACCACGAAAAATGGGATGGCTCGGGATATTGGGGTTATCGAGGGGGTGAAATTCCATACTACTGCCAGATTGTTTCATTGTGCGATGTCTACGTCGCGCTGACTGCGAAGCGCCCATATAAAGAACCGTGGCCGCCGAGTAAAGCAATTGATTATATTCGGAACGAAGCAGGAAAGTCATTTTGCCCCCTGTTGGTGGATAAATTTATGCGCCGCTCAGAACACCGATTATTGCAAGCAGCTTGACCTAAATACCATTTTATGGTATAATATGGGTATATTATTTTTTGGATTGCACATGAACATCGGATTACACGTTTGCGGGGTTCATATCAAAATGCCCTGCATAAATAACCGATACCGGCGCAACCACGTATATATGATGGAGCAGGTAAAATAAGGCTTTTATTGAGCGGGAATGGAACAAGAATCACAACATTGTGATTCTGCCCATTCCCGCTCTTTTTTTATTTCAAAAAATGTATCGCCCAAAAGAGGCGGAAAGGAGCTTTAAATGTTGAAAATGAGTTTTATCGGAACTGATGGTTGGAGTCGCCCTGTATACAGGGACAACAAACGCAGGCTATGGAAAGACGTAAACCTTGGCCGTGGGACAATCGACCTTCACAAATCAACAAACAATGATTTTGATGGCGAACCCGATTATCGTATTCAAGATGAGTACGAAATTATTAAAGGAATGGAGGAATGATTCATGTGCGATGAAAACGCCAACCCTTTAACTTGCATAAAAGGGTTGGAAATCAAGGTGTTAAAATCCAACATGCACTACATCGGCACGCTCGATGATGATGGCTCGCCTATGTGCAGGTTTTCAGCCGAATACTACAAAACGAGCGACGAGGCCCGGCAAGCGCTTGATGAATTGTCATTCACGCGCAGAACGGGTGTTGAAATTGCGTTTTGCTCAAACGGTGTGCCCTGTTTCTAGGCACATAAAATCTAGCGTGTAGTCACGTATAATGGAGAGGAGTCCACCATGGATAAACCCAAAAAGGAATTGCCCCCCAATGGCAGAAATGCGTTTGTTATTGAGCAGTTCAATAAACACAACATCGAGTTTACGGTGAAAAACGAAAACGCAGGCCATTTCCACTGCCGCCGAAAATCCGACGACAAGTTATTTCAATTTTGGTCGGGTACGGGGAAAATTATGGGGTATGACGACCTGCGCGGTATTCACAACCTCATAAACTTATTAACGGCGCAAATAAACGCCACACACAATTGAATAAGGCATAAATAATTGCCACAAACGCTTAAAGCGGGAATGAATAGGGACTTTGCACAGTTCCAAGCATTCCCGCTTTTTTTGTTGCTCAAAAAAGGGAGGATTTGTAATGAGTATAAGCAATCGGTATTTCTTCGAAGCCGGCGGGCATGATTTTGAATCGGGTGTTGTGGATATTGTGTCCTCTTACGCGGCGCGTGAATGGGGTGCGGGTGCGGTTAAATTTAGCACCGTACAGCAAGACCGCTTCGAGGGCACGGATTTATTTGTCCTCGGTGTACCCATCGACGTTACGCTGGCTTTTGAGAAAAAGAACAAAACCCGCAGGCTTGGTGAATTGTCGCTGGACGGGGTAACGGTAGACTTCGGTGTGCGTTTTGGCAACCACAAGGCAAAATTCAAAATGCCTGTGCTTGTTATCGGTGCCGCGACTGCGATTGGGATAACCAAGGCGAACATGTGGTGTGCGTTAGACATCATCAAGTCGAATATCCACAAAATTTTGAACACGGGCATGGACGAATACTTTCTTGCTACCGAAGCCTGATTGGGCAGCATAATCGGGCGGCAAGGGAGTGATGGAATGGGTATACCCCAAGGAAAATATGGGTGTTCATTATCGACGAGCATGGCAGAACTTTAACCAAGGATTCATTGGATAAATTGATTGCCGAGCTTTTTGATAAGGCACTCGATACGCACATGGTTGATGCGGTTGTGGCCATCGGCCCAACCCTCAATACTTGTGCATACTTCAACGACCAGATAGCGGGGAAAGACGTTACCGAGTGGGATATTGTTTATCTTCATGGCAGCAAATATCCCCCTGTACTGCTGTCGCATGAGGATAAGAAAACGCTGACTGCGATGTTGCCGAATTTTACAGGCACAAGTGCAGCGGCGATTTGCATGGTTTTAATGGACGCAGGAGCATTTGTTAATTTCCAATAACATGGCTGTGTCATTTATCACAGGAATGGGAACGGTTGCGCCATGGCGAATACCGTTCTCATTTTATGTTGTAAAAAGATGGGAGGAACATCATGAACGAAGATTTGCGAGAACTTATTGTCGCCGACATGGGTGTGGATGACGACGTGTACGACTGCCCCCTATGTTTGGAGTATGTTTCCAAAGAGCGTAAATGCAGTTGCAGTAGCTGGTCGCCTGAAGAATTGGCGGAGTTTATTAAACCCGTCGATGAATCGACCAAAAATACTTGCATTAATTATGGCGAGAACTGCATAGGGTGCAGAAGTTATTTCGGCTACTGTTATGACGAACGAGGTTGTAAGGGTTATTGCAATGCTTGTGATGATTATGGCTGTGAAAACCACCCATCCAGATGGGAAGGAACTATCTTCGATAGCGAAGGGGTCTGCGCTCCCAATTTATTACCCGCGTGAAGGAGGATGAATTTTTATGGTAAGAACATTCCCATTCAAAATTCGGCAAGTAGCCGATATTTTGCAATTGAAAATCCGCCACGAAGCCGGCAACACAGGTAATGCTGATGTTGACTGTCCCTTTTGCAAGCGGAAAAGCAAGTTAAACCTTAACGCCGTTAAAAATGTGTACCGTTGTAACTTCTGCGGTGAAAACGGCGGCATGGTTGGACTGTACGGAAAAGTGCATGACATTTCCAATGCGGATGCGTTTCGGGAAATATGCGAAATTCTTGGGTGCAGCAGTACCGCAACGCCCGACTGCGAAAACCCTGACGTAAAACCCATGCACCGTGCAAGCAACGACACTATACATCAAACCTATGCCATGTTGCTGTCGTTGTTAAATTTGGCTACCCCGCACAAAGAACATCTTTTATCACGGGGTTTATCGGAAGAATGGATTACCGAGTTCGGTTATAAAAGCGTACCTGCCTTTGGGCAACAGGGTCTTTGTATAAAACTTATACAGAGTGGTTGCATCCTTGAGGGTGTACCCGGCTTTTATAAAGAAAACGGCGAATGGAACGTAAAATTAAATGCACCGGGCATTGTAATCCCTGTGTGTAGTATTGACGGCAGAATTGCCGGTTTGCAAATCCGCTTGAATAATCCCGTAAACAGCCGTAAGTATATTTGGGTTTCCTCAAATGACTTGGACGGCGGAGCTTCATCTGGCGCACCGATTCATTTCTTGGGCGACCCGGCGGCGAAGCGGGTTTATATTACCGACGGTTCGTTAAAAGGAATGGTGGCGCACACACTATCTCGGCACACATTTATTTGTCTGCCAGGCGTGAAAAACTTAGGCGGGCTTGACGACTTGCTGACCTGCGTAAAAGCCAATGGCACAACAGAAACCCTCGAAGCCCTCGACATCAAAAAGCTAACCGACAAACAAGCGGGGGAGTCTGCGGCAATGTTGCGCGGGAAGTTGTCTGCCCATGGGTTTAAGGTAACATCTGCCGTTTGGGAAGATAAATCGCTGGGTGGTGTGGATGATTATTTCCTGCACCGTATGAAAACAACGAAAAACCATGTGTATAACGTGGACATATCTACCGCTGTTGCGGTATAGGAGGCGTGTATGACAATCAAATGTGTGCATGAAAAAACCCTGTTTTGCAATGAGCAAACAGGGTTTACTATTGCTTCGTATAAAACTGCGTATAATAATTCCATCCCTGCTGTGGCGGTGAGTAAGTTCAAACCCCGTGATGGATTAACTGCATTTACGGCCGTGGGGAATCGCTTACCCACCGCCGATGGGGTGGAAATTGAACTAACGGGCAAGTGGACGGACGGTGGCCGATACGGTATGCAATTATCGGTTGAGGTTTGTTCCGTAGTTCGCCCCAAAACCGCAGAGGGTATTATCGCCTATCTTTCATCGGGTTTAATTAAAGGCATTGGTGATAAGACCGCAAGGGCGATTGTGAGTCGCTTTGGCGATAAAGCCTTAGACGTACTCGACAAAACACCTGAGCGGTTATTGGAAGTGCCTAACATTACTGAAAAGAAACTTGCGTCCATTGTGGCATGTTACCGCGAGAGTGTAAGCCTTCGGGATATAATGACCGAACTTGCCCCTTACGGAGTAACCCCAAAAAAAGCCGAGAAAATTCATGCAACTTATGGAGCGCAAGCAGTGGAACTTATCAAGACGAATCCTTATATTTTATGTGAAATCACAGGATTTGGCTTCAAAACCGTGGACGATATAGCGCGTAAAAGCGGTACGCCCATCAATGACCCGCACCGTATCAACCAGGGCATTATTTACGCTTTGGAACAGTCGCAACAATCGGGGTATCTATTCATGCCCAGCGAGGAGTTGTGTAAAAATGCGGGTATGTTGTTGAGCATCAGCGTAGCGGATAATATTATCCAAAAGTCGCTGTTTGACTTGGTTTTGGGTAGCCACTTGCACGAAGAAGAAGGACGGATATACCTGCCGAAAAATTATGTGGCGGAGCGTGAAACGGCTAAACTTGCCAAGGCAATGATTGGCTTAGTAAATGTCAACGGTGATGTGGATAAGATAATTTCTCAAGCAGAAAAGGCTTGCGGGATAACCCTTGCCGACATGCAACGTGAAGCGGTTAAAATGGCGGTGACTAACAAAATATCCATCATCACAGGCGGGCCCGGCACAGGGAAAACCACCGTCGTAAAGGTAATCTGCGCCGTCTACGAAAAAGTATTTGGCGGTAATATCGCCTTCGCCGCCCCAACGGGTAGAGCGTCAAGGCGGTTGTCGGAAAGCGTAGAAGCCGATGCCGACACACTTCACCGCGCCCTTGGGCTTCGAGAACACAGCGACGAGGTCAATAACACAATTAACGCCGATTTATTGGTGGTTGATGAAGTTTCGATGGTGGATATGTCGTTGGCGCATCTTCTATTCAAAAGCCTAAAATCAAAAACGAAACTGCTGTTGGTTGGCGACCACCATCAACTTCCCTCCGTGGGAGCAGGAAATGTGCTACGGGAATTGTTGCAATGCGGAGCAATTCCCGCCACAAGGTTAAATGTCGTTCATCGGCAGGCGCAAACAAGCCGAATCAACCTCAACGCCCATGCCATACTCCAAAACAGGGCGGCAGGGTTGCTGTATGGAACAGATTTTGAGTTTGTTGATGCAAAGACCCCGGACGAAGCGGCAGCATATGTGAAAAAGATATACTGCGGTTTCATCAACAATTTAAAGAAAAGCGGACAGTCTTTCGCCGCTGATGAGGTGCAAATTTTAGCACCTGTGCGCGTAAAGGGTAGATGTGGCACCGATGCGCTCAACAAAGAAATCCAAGATTCGCTCAACCCTGCTTCCGCCGATAAACCGGAAATTGTTGTCGGGTTTAAGCGATTTCGTTTGCACGACAAAGTAATGCAAACGAAAAACAACGGCGATGTTTCCAACGGCGACATTGGCCGTATTCGTCGCATTACCAAAGACCTTAATGGCGGATACGAAGTGCAAATTGACTTTGGCGGCAGTAGAGTGGTTGAATACGAAGCAGATGAAATGGCAACCATTGACCTTGCCTATGCCACAACCATTCATAAAAGCCAAGGCAGTGAGTATCCTGTCGTAATTATCCCCATTTTGAACGAAGCCAGCATTATGCTTCAACGAAATTTAATCTACACCGCTATAACTCGTGCCAAGGTAAAGGTTATTTTGGTTGGGCAGAAGCAAGCCCTTTTCAAAGCAATACACAAAGCCGATGTAGCCAACAGAAATACATTATTGGCATTTCGGATTGCCGGGTAAGAATTAACAAGCGGGGTTCAATGCTGATTACACAGCGTTGAACCCCGCTTTACTCTGTTATTTTTTATACAATTTTATAATAATAGGTGATTGCTTCAATGCCCAAAATTCGATACGAAATCATAAGCGTTGATAATTCGTTCTCCATGTGGGTCTGTTTGTAAGAATACTTTGTCATTTGTAACGATATATTTTATATCTTCTTTATTCGCACAAATGGAAACCAAGGCATCTTCATAATCCGGTATAGGAAAATCTAAAGCATTAAGGCAGTCTTCCCCTTCAACGGCAATTATCCCCATTATTTTCAATAATTGCCTGATGGCTTTCCTCGCTGCTTCATCGCCTAACTTTTTGGCCGTGATATAGTACATATCCGTAATACTGCTGGCGGTTGTAAAGGCTTCCACCGTATCTTGATAAACCATTGTAAAAATATGACGTGCATTGCTGTATCCGGGTTCTCTTGAAAGGAAAAAATCCAAAATGACGTTAGTATCTAACAGTATCTTCATTTTGCTAAAATCCTTTCTTCCCGCGCTTGGTCTAGGTCTACCTCATGCCCTGCGAGTATACCGTCCAGTGCCATAAATGCTTTTTCTTTTTCACTTTTAGTTATGCTTACAGGGGGCGTTGGAAGCGGTTGGGTTAAAGCCAACTCAAAAGGAATTTTTTGTTGTTGCCCAACCATTTTAATGTAGACATTCATTCCGGTAGCGAATGTCATTCCTAATTCTTTAAAAACATATTCCGCTTTTTGCTTGTCAGCTTCTTCTATACGTAAGGTGTAATTTGTTGTAGCCATAATTCTGCTCCCTTTTACCATTTCTTCAATTGTACGTCATATGCACGGCATTTGCAAGGTGAAATATTTATTATGATAAATTATTTCGGAATAAAATCCATTGTTTGCGGGCTAGCACGAAGGATAATGTGGTGGCAACCCTCGCACATTTTATCGTACATTTCTTGGCCAAGGTGGGCGTAAGCGTGTTTCGGTAGCCATTGGGGGTGTACGCGAGCAAAGCCATCTCGTTCCATGTACCTTGTGAGCATAGTTTCTATAAAATCCTCTATCAGTGACCGCCATTGTCCTACATTTTGAGGGGTATGCAATTCAAGCGGAAACTCTTGAACCAATACGCTGTTGTAATCCAGACGCTCACGCACAAAATCTGCGGATGTAATGGCACAAACCAAATCATCACCAGTCAACCATGCAATCTCGCCAGAGTGCTTATTTTTAGCTTTAATAATGATACATAATTTACCGCCATCCGAGGTTAAGGTGACACATGCACGTTCCAATATTTCAAAGCCCTTGTGTGTTCCACTATTTTTATGCATATACATATCCTTTCTATAATTAATTTTATGAGTCTCACCAGGCAGAAAAGCCCCTCCATGTTGAGAGGCTTTTATAGTTAAGCAGCAACGCCTATGAGTTCCTTGTAGGCATCCTTAGTGTCTGTTCCATAAACCGTTGCGTACAAAGAAACGGCGTTCAATCCTTCCCCGCATCGGTAACAATAAAATAATCCTTTGTCTTGATTTATTGATGCCGTAGGCTTTCCACTCCCATGGTTGCAAAATGGGCATCTGCATCGGATTTCTGCTCTGTTGGTTTCCTTCATATATATATTACATCTTCTTGCAACTTCAACGATTGAAATTTGATTGTGAATAATTATCCCGCCTTTTTCAAGTAATGTAATTGATTGCTTTCGTTAGAGATTGTCGGTTCTTTAACGGTGAGTCGGCGTTGTGATATTTTTACGACATACCGCGCATGAATTTCGGGGTGGTCGATTTCCAGTTGCTTGGCGTTAAAATCCTTTTTTGTGATGGTAGGCCATTTCACATAACCATCTCTGATGTAGCCATATTCATGCTCCCCCAGCGTTTGCTTGAGCCGGTTAGCGGCTTTTTGCTTTTGCTCCTTATGAATTTTTATTTGCGCATCTGCCTTATTGTGTTGGCGAATTAAACCCGCCGCACTTTCTGGCAGTTTGATTTTTGAGCGTGACGCACATTTGGGATATTGGCGGTTAAGAAAATCGACGCAAGCATCTGAACCATCTACGGGGGGTGGTATATCATCAGTGACATGCATCCAAAAATCCCGCTCCCGTTTAATTAGCATGGAAATCACTTCTTCATCACGGGCGACATACTTCCATTGAAACGTATTTCCACCCACAAGAACCGCAATATAGGCACCGTTGAACCCGGTTACACAGAGGTAATGCTGAATCTGTAGCAAATATTCGGGGGGAACGGCGTTGCCATCCCATTCCCGTCGATTTCGATTGTAATAGACCCACCGCCAAAAATAGCTTCTGCCATACCTCGCACGGATTCGGGATATCCCCCGAGCCGTATGGCGGCAATCACCGAGCGCACACCTTCTTTTTCATACACAACGGTATCGGCATAACATTCAAGCCTTACCTCTGCTTTTGTATCGTAATAACTGACTTTCATCAGTTTTGACGTTGACATTGTATTACTCCCTTCTGTGATGGCTTCTAATAATTGGTGACCGCGAAGCCATATAAGTTTGAGAAAGACATCCCAATCTTGTTTTTGTGATTGAAAATAAATAAGCCCCGAACTTGTTCAAGGCGAGTTCGGGGCGTAACATAGAATTTTTAACGCACTTCAATAAATAATTTGGAATAATCATAACCGATGGGCTCAAGCAGTTTCTTTACCAGCATATTTATCATTGCTGTGGCCCCGTGGTGAACCTCAACATATAAACCCTCCACAATCATTAACGGCTTTACCATTTCATCGGGATTGTCGGACAAGAGCATTCGGGTATGCCCGGCCACGTTACCCCTCAACGCCAATAAGTGTTTGTTATAAATTGGGTCTTGGCAACATCGGGTTAAAATGGTATGAACAACATCTCGCCATGATTTGACGTATACACGCTCTTCGCCGAAAACAACAGCCACGGCTTTCTTGGCGTTGAAAATCGTGGGATTTATCGCTATTGGGATTGCATACCCCCCGTGTACGGCGTTGTTGCTGTCTGTAAGTGTCGTAAGGGTATTGGGTACATTCAAACGCGTAATGAGATTATCAAAACGTGAATTAACGGTTCCGATAATCTTCTCACGGGCAAGCTGAATGTCCAGCAAAGTTTGGGTTGCCGAAATATGCTCTTGGGGTTTGGCTCGGCGTTTTTTACCTTGTGATGTTTTGGGGCAAATGCCACCTGTGCAAACGTCCTTGGTATTAATAAGTCTAAGCAATTCAACAATCGCAGATTGCAATGTATCGCCAGACTCATCCGAACCGACATCAAATGTATAACAAGTTCCACCGCCAAACGTGCCAACCAATAAAAATATGCCATCAAAGGCATGTATGAATTTTACACCCCACCAATCGCTTGTACTGCTTTCAAGCACTGCACCATCTCCATCAGTTTCATAACAGGTGGCGAATGATACTTCATCTTCGGTGTGCCGAATTTTGTTAATTACTTTAACAAGTCCATGTGCATCAAGGATTTTATACCCGTTCTTCAACATAACTGACCTCCATGTGATTCGATTTTTTTACAAAAAAATAAACCCGTGGAGCAAAGGTGTTCCTCTTGCTCCACGGGTTTAATAGTTGTTGTGGTTTTATTTTATTATGTTTTTGTATTAACCATATCTTCACTTAGCATTACATAATTTCCAACATCATCGAAGTAGTTACGATAAGGGAATGCCTGGTTTGGAAGCGAGTCATGCAACCGCTCTGTAAATTCAAGATTCCCGGCCGCCCTGTCTATAGTGTAACGCAGGTTGTTTATCACGTTAAGCCCAAGCAACATTTTATCGGATAACTCATTTCGATAATTGGCGGCATACACAAAAACATCGGTAAACACATATCCGCCAATTTCAATCTTCGGTATGATATAACCCTGTGCTTCGCCACTATTGCCGGCGATATTGATATTCTTCTTTAATGGCAATGCAAGACCGCCGCTTTTCTTGGCAAACCTTAACGGCAACATGGTGTTGGCACACCCGCTGTCGAGAATCGTTTCAACGGCAAACACTTCTGCGGTATTACCTACATAAAATTTACTTTCAAATCGGGTTCGATACATGACGGTGGCATTGAGTTTTGCTATATACACACTAACTCGCTCCCATCATGCACATAACCGGAAACGATTTTACCGTTTCCGCTGTATCGTTGCTGTAAAATTTCATATAGGTTGTTGAAATCTTCATCTTCCGTCAATTCGCTGCCATCGCTATAGGCAACCAACAAGCCACTTTCGGTATCATCGGAGTTGAATGCGATTAAGACCATTCTTCCTTCGAATTGCGTGTCAACCTCATTCCTTGGAATATAATAAGGTTGCTCAATTACTTGTATCATCTTCAATCGACTCCCTTCATTATATATTATGATGCCCTGTGTTTATTATATCACGGATTATACAGGGATAAAAATAACCCCCGAAGCAAGTGCGAAGCACTGCCCCGAGGGTTGGATTTATTTGCCATGTTGCTTACACCGCAAGCGGTAATCGTTCTTTTACAGGCTTTGCCTGTGCAAAGGTTAGCACTTGTGCGGAACGCATCTTTCCTGTCCCGGTCACAAAAGAATTGGAATTTGTTTTTACACCGGTTTTGGGAACGCTGATAAATACATACGCATTACCCATGAGTGTTTTCACCACTTCCTTCCGCATCACCCAGCCGTTGGCTTGGTCGTTAAATATCGTACCCACCCATGTATCATCGGCATATACGCAATATTGCACGTTGCCGTTCATGGTGGATTCCATGAATGTTACAATGCCCGCGGCCATGAGCCGTGTTACATACTCGCCGTTTTGGTGTTCCAGCGACAGCTCCGATGCCTTGTAACTAACCTTTAAGCTAAAGGGCAGGTTCTCGTTAATTGGTACAATGTTTAACCTGTCTTTTGCCGTAGGTTTGGGAACAATCAAGGAAATACTACCCTTCAAGTCACGATGCAACTCGTAACTACCGTTTGGTAATGTCACGTTCCCGAAGTAAGTTTTGCTTGGGTCTACGTTTTCGGGTAACCTGATTTTGCGGTTATACACAATTACATGTGTGGCTTTACCTACCACACGGGAAAGTGTATGTGCATTGGAATGTGCCATTTCACGAAGCAGATTTATTTCATAATAATCCGTTGTTCGCACGCTATCCAACAATGCACACATGCCGTCCAGCACCACAAGGAATGGGAATGACTGGCTGCCATATCCATTTTCCAAGGATAATTCATATGCAGTATACGCAAGGGCGGCTCGGTCTGTGGAAATGCCCCGTAGCCGTTCATCGCAAATGCCAATGATGTTTTCCAAGGCGTTGGTGAAATCGTCTTGGTTGATATAACCATCACGCATGGCACGAATATTACCCGCAATGTCACGGCAGTAAACTTTGAAAACCCCACGCACCACTTCCATGATACGCTCGACTTCGGCCATATCCAAGATAGAAGCATTTTTCAATGACTCCACAATGGAAAAGCAGCTATTGGCATCAATCTCCATATCCAATATTTGCTCCTGCACGAAACGCTGGATATTCGCCATGATGGTGTCGCCGTCGCTCATCATATCAACGGTACGTTGAACCCACCGTTCATTTTTTTGATTAACCTTGAGGGTGTCGCTAACCGTTTTAACCAACCTACCATCATTGTAAATTTTAGTAAGCGCGCGGACGGATTCACCGAGCCGATTGGTGTAAAAGGATTCACCGGAGCGGTTATGGAATTTTTCCAGTTGGCCCTTGATTTTAGCAAACCAATACGGGGTAAACGGTAAGGCATACTCCTGTTGGTTGGCACAAAATCGGTTCATGTAACCCGTCTTGGGTCGGTCAACCTCCAACTCAGAAAGCGTAGTCAGCTGGTGGTTTAACTTTTCCAAATAGGCTACCGCGGCGTTTTCATCACGAAACTTGGGTTTATACGGAAGCTGTGGCGTTTCTTTTATACCGAAACTCCGATTATCCGTGTACCCGGCCAAGTTTACCATCTTGCGTAATGCGGCGGGGTCATTCATCAGCTCCAAGCAACGGGTGTTGATATTGCAAATGATGCCAAGCATGTTTTGTTGGAGGTTGGTGAGAATCCCTTGCTGTACCACTTCTTCCGTCAAGACGACTTTTTCTTGTTTATCGCCGGTGTCATTGGCATTGTAGATAATATAGTCGGCTTGTTGGAACTTTTCTGTAAACAACTTTGTGGTGATGCACATGTCGCCGTCGTGGTCGGCACCGCCCATACCCAGTACGGTTTCATCGTGGGCATTGAAAATGGTAACTTGCCCAAGATGCCTGTACCAATATGCACTCTCTGCGTGGTCTACGCATTTTAATTTGCGGATTTGCGCATGATGGGTCAACGGGTTTCGTGTTGCCAACAATTCCCCTTGATAATCTCCATACTTAAATTCATGTGCCGCAAGTTCTTTGGCGCGCTTGTAATGTGGCACAACCAATTCACCATCGGCAAACCCGTAGCTTCCATTGTTATGGCGCAACCTGTTAAAGTACGCCAATGGGTCGGGAGCCATAATACTTACGCTGGATTCAGGCATGGGGATTTTTCCGAACAGCATTTTCTTTGATACAAGGTCAATTTTCTTTTTGATGCTCTGCTTGACCCAGCGGATATTCATGGCAAGTTGTGGGTTCGCCTGGATAACCGCCGATGCCTTATCAACGCAGTTATACCCATCATCGTCCTCATCCCCATCCAAACTGGAAATATCGGATAAGATGCCAAGGAACTTCAATGCCGCTTCGGGGCAGGATAACGCCTTTTCCAAATGGGCTTTGATATTTTCCACATAGGGCAAGATGTCGTCGAAACCCAAGCAAATGTTGAGGGTCGTAAGCATTTGGTAGTTCCACGAGGCATAACTGCGAGGTGGTTTGCTCACATTTGCCACAAGAAACTGTGCCTTTTCGGTATCAAAATCCGACTTCCGCATAGATTCGGTAAACAGGATATCTTCCTTTATAATACCGTTGCTATACTTATGGAAATCAAACACCAACAAAATACCCTTAATTTGCCCATACCGTACTTGCAATGCGGAGGGAACATATGATAATTCCAACCGTTTGGCAAGTTCTTTTGCCTTGGCGGGTGAAATAAATCCGCACCCATCGGTGGCAACCTTTTTAACAGTCAGTGTTTCCGCCGTTATTTCATTTTTAACATCGCTGTAGCAACGGGCGGCAAAGGTAATGTCCGTTTCCAAGTCGGGTACTGCGGCGAATGTGAAATGGAAACCTTCTATTATATTACCGTTCGTTTTACCAAGACCCTGCCGTGCGATGGCTTTCTGCGCCGTTTGGGTTGGCTCAAATAAATACCGAGCATCACCGCTGATGGTTTTGGCAAAGCATTCCCATTTGAAAGTCGTCATGGTCAGCTTGCATTGCCTGTTTTCGGACGCACTTTGCATGGCCGCGCGGTAGCGAACATACTCCACCCCCGCAATTTCTACAATTTCCACTTCATCGTGGGGAATGTACCCGATGGCTTGCAAAGCAGACAAAGGCATATATAACCCATCGAAGCACAGCAACTCTTTAATCGGCTTCACGTTCGGGTCGGTGTCGTTACCGTCGGAGCAATCCACAGTGATGAAATCGTGCAGGGTATTCCGCTCAACCACTTCCCCCGCAATTTCCTCCCAAGCCAGTTTGCCGTAATGCATTGCCATCACAGATTCAGCACAGGATATGCTATCTACGACGGAGGGGGTTAACTCCTTTGTGTCGGGGTTATACCGTTCCCTAATGGGGCGTAGGTCGCAACACTCGGCGTTAATTACAAGCCGGTCATCAACGATGCGCACCACAGGGATTTCCTCGCCGTTCATCTTTAACGGATTGAATACAGCGGTTTTGAATGTCTGGTACATGCTCATTTTTTTCTTTGCCATTGTAATCCTCCTCTGGGTTATGCCCATGAAATAAAGATGTGATTTTCTTCCCGCACTTCTGCGAACAAGCCTTCTTCAATGAGCTTGTCTGTGATATGACCCCATAAGTGAATATCCGGCAGGGGGCCAAATTCATGGATAACGGTTATACCGCCATTTCCTTCTACATAGGCTTTTCCGTCGTGGCCGATGTGAATACAGGCTTCACCTTTTGCGTTGAGGTCATCTATTAAAGTAGTCAACATGTTAATCAACACGATGTTGTACCACTTCATGACGCTTTCTTTGTCGTATGCCTTTGTATCTTTTACGGGGGGTACATTTGAAGCATCGCCGCTATCGGCCAATGATTGGGTCGATAATGCCGTTCCCCCTGTATCCGTTAAGGCCAGTTCAACAACATTTGAAATATGGAGTGCCATATAACCGTTGGTCGCTAAGCATATATCCATAAACACAGGGTTTTCGGACGCGCCAACAACCTCGATACGGGCAATGCCACCGTTTATGGCAAATCCCGTAGGGCGGCAAACCCATCGCCATTTTGCGTTGGGATAACTGGCATGTAACCGTTCGCAGATACTCGCAGCGACATTTTTAGTTGCTGTTTCTTCCATATATATAGCGCTTGATATGCGCCTTCTTTGTACACCCCAAAAAACCATCAGCATAAGGAGTGCCGTGACGAAGGTATTGCCAATAATGATTACCCACATGTTGGAATCCGCCTTTCTCCATTTGTAATCACTGCCTACATAAAAAAAGAAGCAACGAAGATTCCTTCGCTGCCTCCCTCTTTTGTGCAGTGTACATTTACGGCAAGTTTATGCCGCTACAGGTTCGTCATCAAGATTGGTTGTTTCGGGGTAATCCCCTGCTTGATGGTGTTCTGCCGGGGGTTGGGTCTGCGTGTTACCGCTTTCTGCCCCATTACCGCCGTTAGCTTCTTTCTGGCCGTTTGAAACCGGAACATAATTCCATGCAAGCACGGTGAGCTTTAGGCTGAAGCCCGGTTCGCCGTTGGTGCGGGTAAATTCCGAAACGCCGAGTTTACCGATGACTTGAATCAAGCTCCCTTTTTGCGCCTTGGCTTTGATGAGCCGCTCCGCATCTGCGTTAAAAACCGTACACTCGAAGTACAAGACGGTTTTTTTGTCGCCGAACCCATCGTTGACCGCAAGGCTAAAGTTTACATAAGTGCAGCCTTTTTCGCTGGTCTTGAGTTCCAAATCCTTGGTGATTCTACCGATTGTCGTTACTGTCGTCATAAAATGACCTCCCTTTAATATGGTTGATTTTTGGGTAACAAAAAGCGGGAACAGCCAAAACTGCATGAACAGTTTCGAGTCTATTCCCGCTATCCAGACAATAAAAAATATCGGATAGGCACTTTGACAGGACTATAGCCGTGTCAGCAGTTCCAAGCAGGCAGCATTACGATGAAATGTACCGTTTGCTTACGTGTAATCCGATATTGAATCTATAATCTGAATTTGTAATATTTATATTATACCATATATTGGGAGTTGAGTCAAGCATATCAACAAATAGGGTGTGGCTAATAAAAGGTAAGCACCTGACCATTGAAGAATGGGCGGAGATACAAAAATGCCTAGAGATGAGCATGTCATTTAAGGACATAGCGCGACGTGTGGGTAAATCGCCAACCACCATATCAAGGGAAGCAAAGAAGCATTTAATTATAAAGAAATCAATGTGGTAATAATCGATGGTGAGGGGAATCGAGTAGAACGACCCTGCCCAAAAATCTTATGAAGCCCCGAATGAAATATTGAAACATTGCCTCTTAGTAATGTGTATATTGTAATGTAGTTTTATGATTAAATACTTTTTCATAACAAGTAAAAGCCGTTTTTACCAGTTTTTCAATCATTGACTTAGAATCATTGACATTTTGGACTTTAACCATAAAATTCATTCTTCCATCTATCAGATTATGTTCTATAAATACGCTTAACTCTGCGGGGCTGCCTGCCACCAACGAATTTAAAGATTGATTTTGTCAAGCAGGTAATTTGTAGAAACACGCCAAGATTTCATTTTCCGATTTTTATTTGTAAAAAAATCAGTTCTTAGCGAACAGTGCGATGGATGAATTCGGCATATTAAATCTATTTCTTGCAAAATCACTTATTTATAATGTTTTCATGTAAAAGCGCTAAATCATCCATCTGATTTAAGGCACAATTCTTGAATTGTTGGTTTAATGATTTGAATATACTGATTAATCTGGAAACTTGTTCATCCACCCCTTTAGTAAACATCTCCCCTTCACCGGTGCGTAGCCAGTTTTCATTAACATTAAATTCGGCTGTCAACAACCTAATGATGCGTTCGGTAACTGGTTTGTTGCCGAGTTCAATGTTGGCGAAATAGCTGGATGATACTGCCATTCGTTCAGAAAATTTTGCTTGCGACAGTCCTATAACCGACCTGACTTTTTTGATTCTATCGTGTAAAGACATATAAATCACACTCCATACTCATCTGCCTAACCGCACAATTATTCCATGTATTTACATTATTGTACAGCTAAAAGGAATTGTTGACAGCATTCGCTTTCTTATGATATAGTTTAATAGCCGTTGGGGAAGCATTGTTATTTTTCTCAACATGACATAAAAATATTCATAATTTGTTCAATCAGAATAACGCAACACTATTATGTAGCAGAAACATCTATTTGAATAAGCACTTGTTGGAAATCATTTCATCGGCGGGTCGTGGTGATTGAGGCAAGGAACATACTTCGGTTAGTAAGAGGTAGTGTGCCAAAAGCAAAGGGGTACACGAAAGGCCGGATGTGCGCCCTTTTGAATCAGAAAGGGGTTGGCGATAATGGCTTGGTATGCACTGTTTGTTATGACAGGGTATGAACATAAAATTGCAAATATAATATCTCAATTTTGGCGCATTGATGGATTGAAGTCTTTTGTACCAGTGTATGGTGCCCATTTCAGAAAGGCGGGCAAAGTGTTTTCGGAAAAAAAGATATGTTTTCCTGGGTATGTCTTTCTCGAATCAGAAACAAGAGGCTTGGAATTTTATTTATCAGTTAAGTCGAACATCTATCATACTGAACATGCTTTGAGATTATTGCGATACAGTGCTAGCTATTTGGATTTATCATTTGAAATGAATGAAGATGATTATAGTTTTTTGCGAAAACTTCTAAACGATGAACACTGCATTGAGATGTCGCAAGGTTGCATTAAGGGAACCAATATTATGGTAACTGATGGTCCTTTGCGTGGACTTGAAGGCATGATAAAAAGAGTGAATCGCCATAAAATGGAGGCAACAATTGAAACTTCGTTTATGGGTTCATCGCGAGAAATTACCGTTGGATTTGAAATTGTAAAGAAGTTGTCGTGACGGTTTGTATGTGTTATGCCTTTATAGGGCATTTTTTATTTGATTGAATGGGTTTCGCAGTATGTAGAAGCAGTGAAGGAATATTTAATGAAAAATATTAAACTGATGTTTTATAAAGTTTAAGGTTGTATCAAGCTGTGGCAAAAAGCTACGGCGTGTGAAATGTCGAAAAAAATGCCTATCAATGCGCTCAGTGCGAAGGATATCGCAAGGCTAAGAACTGGTGTTCACAGAATTAATTGCCAAAGTATAATAAAATAACTCCATGAAAACCCTAGAGTTCAAGCCAATCAATTATCCATGCGACCTGACGGATGCCGAATGGAAGATAGTGTCGCCGATGTTTCCATTAGGAGGAAAATCTGGGTGGCATAAGCGTTCACTAATTAATGCGGTGTTTATCTTGAAAAACAGGATGTCAATGGCGGTTCCTACCAAATGATTATCCGCCGCATAATATAGTATGGAGTTTCTTTTGCCAGGCACGCGAAAGCGGGCAATGGGAGCGCATGAAAAACATGCTGGTACGTGCAACCCGGCTCAAGACAGAGCGTAATGAATCACCCGCGTACAGCTATGTTTGACTCCCAAAGAACCAAAATCATCGCAGCGAGCGAGGAAGGCGACTTTGATGGTGGGGAAAAAGTCAATGGTCGCAAACGTCACATAACGGTTGATACATTGGGTTGCATGCTTTTGGTAGTAGTACATGCGGCTAACATCCACGATACCAACGGCAGTATGGAAGTGGCATCCCGTGCTTTCGACGAGTACCCGATGATAGGAAAATTATGTGGTGATGATGGGTATCGGGATACATTTGTGGATTATATCGCGTTGGAGTTCCAGATTGATGTCGATATATTATCACGCATCAAGCCTGTTTTTGAGATATTACCTAAGCGGTGGATTGTTGAACGAACGCTCGCTTGGTTGAGCAACTCCGGTTGTTTGTTAAAGGATTATGAGATTTCCATTTCATCTCAAGAAGCTTTTATTATGATTTTTCATGCCCGCGTGTTGCTACAGAGACTGGTAGCTCAATGAACACAGCTTCTAATAGAGAATCTAAGTTTACCCATGTAGTAAATTTAATCTTTTACAATTTATTGGTTTATTGACAGTTGTTATCTACTACATGTTTTGACAGTTAAATATTTAATTTGGAGGATGTTAATGTGAAAGAAGGTTTATGGACGTTCGGTGAACGTAAAGAACACCCTTTTGCAGCTTTACAGGGCGGCTTTCACATGCAATATGGGGTTGCCATGGTGGTCAATCATTGCGTTGCGACACTTGCATATCACGAAAGTTTCCCCATAGCAAAAACCGAATGATACCAGGAGCGACTTAATAAAAATCGCCTTGATTGTATTTGAATCACAACTAAATTACAAGGCTTGCGGCACTTCTCTTTCATTCCTATTTGTGCCGGCAACGCCAGAATGGAGATTAATGTGAATTACGTAGAAGAAAGAAATGAAATTGTAAAAGTTGCTAAAATGATGTTTGAACGAAAGGTGTCAAACACAACTGGCGGCAATATTTCATTGAAAGTTTCAGACGATTTATATTTAATGACGCCTTCGATGATGTCACTATATTCGTTTTTCGATATTTTACCAGAAGAATTATTATTAATTAATATCGATGGAAGGGTCATTCAAGGTTCAGGTAAGCCATCTCGAGAAGTGTATGTCCACTTGGCTATATATAAAACTTGGAATAAATGCACTTCTGTCGTACATGCACATCCTCCTAATTGCATGGCGTTTGCGTCATTTAATAAAAACATACCTAATGTCACAGAGTTTACAAAGAAGCTTGGATGCATTGAAGTAATAAATTTTGCACCCGCTGGATCTGATGAACTGCTTGTTAATGTTAATGAATATTTGAAAGAAAAAGTTAACGTATTTCCAATGGCTGTTCTTTTAAGTCAGCATGGAATTATAGCAGCGGATATTTCATTAGCCAGGGCCTATGATTTAGTGGAAAGAGTTGAGCGAGATGCATATATTTTATTAAATAAACCCGCTATAATGATTGAAAATAGCTAAGCTACTGATTCATTTAATATAAGAAAACTCAATGTTTCACTTGCGAAGCAAAGGAAATTATAATGATTCGCAAGTTCGGTTTTTATTGTATAGTTGGTGCAAATCCAGCATGGTAAGGGTTAGCCATCTGCTATCATCTAGTTCCTTTGAGCGAAAACGGAAACGCCTAGCTTTAACGTAGGGCGGAGATCGGAGAGCATACTGGGGGAAGTCTTAGCGGGGCCTGAGAGTAGGGCGAGTATGACATTGCTACATCAGGGATATCTTGGAGAGCCCATATATTTTTAAGGTTCAGCGAGTAGAGTGTAACAGTAGATAAAACCAGAAGAAATCCGAAAGCATATAGGCAGTCTTAGTATCTCATAGTATCAATGAAGCCTATTAATAAATGCATAGAGGGAAGGGCTATCATGTTTCATTGTACTGACATCGGAAGTATTGCTGGTTACATTAAAGGCAACAGTTCTCTGTGGCACTTGCAACGATAGTAATAACACAAGAGAGAAGGATATCGCAAACACACTTGCGCTGTCCATTGAAGGTGACGTAAGGAATCGTATGTCTTAATTAGGTAAGTACGAGCCTGTTGAGGGGTTTTGTTTTCCGCGTTACTAGAGAATAAAGGAGGTAGTATTCTACCATGAAATATATTATTTTTATATCAGGACTTCCAGCAGCGGGGAAAACAACTTTTGCAAAATATCTTAGTAGTAAAATGAATTTGCCACTCATGACAAAGGATGAAATAAAAGAATGTTTGTATGATAGCTTAGGGTTTAAAAATAAAAATGAAAAAACAAAATTAAACATAGCATCACTAAACATAATGAATCTCTTTGCAAATACATTGTTATCAGTTAATAAACCAATAATATTAGAATCTAACTTTGAAAATTTATCCAAACCCGCATTATATGAACTCATAGAGAAACATGAATGTGATTATATTACAATTCACTTTATTGCAGAAATAGAGGTTTTATTTAATAGAATTATTAAAAGGGATAGATCAACAGAATGGCATAGAGGCCATGTTATAAATACACAATATCCAGAAGTTAAAAATGAAAAAATATTATCCATAGAGGAGCAAGGAATAACTGTGGAACAGTTCAAAAAGAATATGGACTATAGAGGTGTAGGAACATTTAATTTAGGTGGCGATAGGATTGTGGTTGATACAACTGATGTTTCCAGTATTTGCTATGAAGATATTGTTGAAAATATTATGAAAGAATTAACAAGGAAAGGTTTGATAAAAAGTGTGTAATTCTATAAAAACAGCAATTATATTAGCTGCAGGAAAAGGAAGCCGTTTAAATGAAAAAAATGACCCTTTTTTTTCTAAAGCTATGTATAAAGTGTTTGATTTACCACTAATTTGTTATGGGATTGATGCTTTGGTTTACAGTGGCATAGAAAAAATTTTTATAATGAAAAATAATTATGATTATGGAATTGAAACAATAAAAAACCGATATGCAGATACGGTTTCTATTTCATTTATAGAAAACAACAATTATACATCGCTAATATCATTAATGAAGTTCGAGGAAATTGTAACGACTCCTTTTGTGTTGCTTGATAGTGACATATATATACAAAAAGATAACATGGAACGATTTCTCAAACATACACAAAATGATTCAATGATAGATGGAGATGTATTTTGCTATATACCCATCGTAGAAAATGCACACAGTAAAAAGGTGAAAAATGTAAATGTTGATGAAAATACCAACAAAGTTATAGGGTTTGATAAAGGTGGATATTTAAATGGTTATTACGGTGCGATGATATATGTTTTTTATAGAAATCCTTTTAATTTTTGCTTGGAATTAAAAAATAGAGGTGAACAAAGGTTTACGATATTTTTTAGTAAACTTGTTGATAGATACAAAGTTAAGGCAGTTTTAATTAATAACTTATGGGATTGCAATGATATCGAAGATATCCATATATTAAAAAGAACTTACTTTGATACTAATCTTGACCCACAGTCGGAAGGTCCGGAAGATGATGAAATAGTAGAATGGAAAAACAAAAACCCAGCAGCCAAATAAGGATTTTGCAAATATAAATATGAGGTGTAAACGACTGAACAAGCGATTGCGGATGATAGTAGAAAACAGCACTTAAAAATCAGAAAGTTAATATTAGGTTTCGTGGAAGGGTGGAGCGAAACTAAAACGTTTTACAGGCGTATAGGCTGTTTGAAAATGAAAGATTTAGCGTATCAAAGATGGCGCGTTAAACAATTACGGCAACAATAAGAAGAATGTAAGGAACGGTGTTGTTGATACGAAACAAAACGAACATCGGACTAACATGACATAAAAAAGACGGTTTAGGCAGACTATTTCAGCGAACATGTGCGAGAAGTAAGAGGAATAAATTTGCACAGTTGCATAGTGATAAGCCCGGACGCGGACGGAATGCCATTTGGATTACTGTTGAAATCGTTTAAAACACGTTTAGAGGCCAAAAGCCCTCCAACAAGAGCAGAAAAGCTACCTAACCTATAAAAAAAGAAAACCACCGTTAAATTGATACATTGAGGGACAAAGCCGAAATAAGAACTGATGGAGTAGATTGATGTTCGTATACTGAAGAAAAAATAGTAACGCAAGTTAATTTTACTCTCGATTATTTTGTGGATCAAATTTAGACTTTGTTAACGCTATTCAAAAGGAGATATAGCCCATGATAAAAGACCATTCTGGCTCATGGCCTCTTTCGTCAGCACAATTAACATATGAAATGATGAGAAGATATAACGGAAAAATAATTGGGTGTTGCGTAACGCATTCTGTGAAATATAGTGAAAGTGGAAATTATAGCGTTTTTTTTAGCGATAAAGACGTTGAAAACTGCATTAATATAGGTTATGAAATTTACAATAGTAACAGTATAATTTCTAATTTTATCAATGAAGTGGAAAACTTTTTGCAAGTTATGGAGAATTACATTGATAGTGAGCTATCTGCTTTTAAATATACATCAAATATTGAATTGATTAATGCATACGAGCGTACAATAAATCTTCATCTAAAATATTTAGCTTATTACCAATTTACAAACGAGAATTTTGCTTTAAAGGCTCGCAATTTATTTATATGTGCAATTGGCGATCATGTAAATAAGAATGAAATTGTCATGTGTCTTTCGGCAACAGATAACAGAGATTTGTATTATTATAAGGAGTTAGAAAGCTGGATAAATATTTGTGATAAATACATGAACAATGAAAACCAACAAGAACTTATAAATATGCTTCAAACTCATGCTAATAATTATGGATTTTTATTGTTGGGATCTGGAACAAAAGGAAAAGGCGCTAATTACAATTATTATTACGATAAAATAAAAAACATAAAAATTAATGAAATTGAGCAGTTAAAAGAGCATTATAAGATAATAACTAATAAATCAAAACATGCAAATGAATGGGCGAGTAAATGTCGAAAATTGTTAAAACTTGACATAGATATATTTAATTTAAATGTAAACATATCAAGAGTAGCAAAATTAAGATTAAAAATGCGTGAAATATCTCAACGATTTTCAACTACACGAGCAAAACATTTAATGCCTATCATTAATAATATATGTCTTAGGTATCTTCAAAATGAAAATGACTTACGTTATATCACAAATGAAGAGATTATACAAATAATTTCTAATGATTTAGATTTAGAACATTTACGAAATGAAATAGTTAAACGCAGGGAAGCAACATTATTTGAATTTTATAATAATAAAATCACTTTATTGACAGGAATAAGTGCTAAAAATAAGTGGGTGACTTTAAACTGCAATTCAAAAATTAATGAGAATGCATCATTAAGATTGAATGGTACAACGATATATGGCAATGGCTTCTTGACCGGACGCATTTTAAACTACACTAAAAAGCTTGCAGAAAGCAGAAGAAAAAATTTTGAAGATATTATTTTGGTAGCTGGAACAATAAGACCCAATATGATTCATATGTGTATGAATGCAAAAGCAATTATTACTGAAGAAGGCGGATTTACTTCTCACGCAAGTGTATTATGCAGAGAAATGAGAATTCCATGTCTCGTGGGAGTTCAATCAATTACAAAAAAGTATAAAGATGGCGAATTAATTACTATTGATTTTACTGCAGGAACCGTAAGCAAAAGCGAACAAACGCACCCTACGCTAATGAATATGAATATTACTAATCAAAATATATTATGGTTAAATGATTTGCAAGAAGGTATTGATTATAACTTGGGTGGGAAAACAAATATGCTAATATATATTAAAGACATCACGCCTAGGACATTTTGCATAAACAAACGTGCAATAGATAGCATCATAAATAATGATTTGTTAATAAAAAAAGAAGTAATGAGTTTTGTTAATCAATTAAAGTGCGAACATATTGCTATTCGTTCATCATTTTGTGCAGAAAGCGCTATCGAAAATTCATATGCTGGTCTATTCAAGAGCTACATAAACATAAGGACAACTGATGAAGAGGAAATAATTTCAAAAATAATATCTGTCGCACTGTCATATAATAACACATCAATTTTATATAATAATACAAAAAATGTTAATTGCAATAATGTTTCCGTTATAATTCAAAAAATGGTTCAACCTGAAATGTCTGGAGTGATAATAACAAGCATATTAAAAGATGGATACGAATACATGCTTATGGAGTATACCTTGGGTCATCTTTCTTCGATAATGGATGGATCTATAAATCCGCTAAAAACATATGTAAAAAAATAAATGTTATAAAGTTAAATCAACAAAAAGATGATGTTTTAGATGTTTTTCCTCCAATATTGGGCTGTGATTATATTGAGCAAATAAAATATCTACATCTTAAAGCAATTCAATTAGAAAAAAAATTATTAACACCTTTAGAAATTGAGTGGGCAATATGTGATGATGATTTAATATTATTACAAATAAGACCAATTATTGTTAGCGTTCTTTAAAAAGCACGAGGTGTTTAAATTTTGTTAAATATGTTTTCAGATTTACATGTACACACAAATTTTTCAGATGGAACATTTAGCCCAGTTGAAATTATCGTTAAAGCTAAAAAGTTAAATATTTCAACGATAGCAATAACTGATCACAACACAATACAAGCATTTTCTGATGAAGTGTTGAAACTTGCAAAAGCTTATGGGATTCACTTGATACCTGGAATTGAACTATCTTCATCATATAAAGATAAATCAAAGTTTCATATTATTGGACTAGGAATAAATTATCGTTCTACTCAATTAAGACAATCATTGATTTCCTTTCATAAAAAGCGAATGAAATACTTAACAGCATTAATATATTCATTAAATAACTCAGGATATTTTATCCCTATTGCAAAGAATTTTAAGACTCTAAACGAAATAAAGGATTATATTAGTCTGAATTATAATTTAAAAAATGAAGAATTGATAAACATTTTAAATTCGAATAAAAATTATGTAAAATATATAAATCATTATTTTGAAATTGAGGAAGCACTCAATATTATTCGTAAAGCTGGTGGAGTAAGTATATTGGCACATTTAAATTTCATTTCAAATAATAATGAGGAGATTGAAAATATTGTAAAGGAAATGAAAGATTTAGGACTTAATGGTATTGAGGCATTTCATTCAAATTATACCATGCATGACGAAAACCTGTATTTATCCATTGCAAATAAATATGGCTTATTAATTTCTGGCGGCAGTGATTTTCATGGTTTGAATAGACAAAATGTTCAGCTAGGATGTTTAATGATTGATGACGAAAAGTTAACAGTGTTAAAATATTTAGATAATTTTAATTTGCGTAATAATAATAAGGCACCCCAAAATGACAATTGAAGCATCATTTTTAATTGATTCTTATTGTTCAATGCTTTTAGTAAACGTATTGAATTAGAGTCTCCAATTCGACTGTCAAGATGTTACTACTTGAAGCGTAGCGGAATGTAAAAACTTTTAGGCAACGCCTGCCCTCGTAATGCTTCTCTCGAACATGCTTTGCAAATAAAATTGTGCCACTGATGGAAAATCGACCCAGACGCGCCCTATAACTGACACAAAAACAAGCGGCACAACGCAACCTTCATAGCTAGGTACAGTCTTATGCAAATAAATGTATAATAAACAATTTAAAAGAATGACCAAAATACAAGCATTGGAACTCTTAAACCTCGACAAGCCAACTGCACCCGAAAGGGTTACAACAAGAGAATTTGAATATATACGGCACGGAGTAACAATGTTAATAGGCTATTTTAGCCTTTCAACGGGTAATGTTTTATCGTTTTTAATCAAACCCATACAGAACATGGCTTTGCTGCAGCGATAAAGCTACAACTTGTCCTTGCACCTAGCGCAGATTGGATTTTATATGCGATGGATTAAACATACACAACTATCAATGTAAGGCATGTAACTATCAAGCATCAGTAAGGCGGGAACCATCATGGGTAGAACGTGAACCCCGCTAAGAGAATGGTTTTTGGCTTTCTACTATATGTCAGAAGATAAGTGTGGCATAAGCGCATTATCTTTGAAAAGAAAAATCAAAGTAGCGTACCAAACGGCATGGAGCATGTGTAAAAAAATGCACCATGCAATGAGCGAGCGAAATAAGGCATGCAAATCGAGCGAAATATGGAGATGGCTGAGGCTTTTTTCGCTACCCCACAGAAGGCGGTAAACGTGGGAGGGGAACTGATAAAACCACTATATTTGTATCCGTTTCGCTTACAAAAGAAGGTACTCCTAACAACGTAAAGATGAAGGTTGTCGAGTGCAATGCCGGCGAATCAGTTGACGGTAAAACAGTCCTGGCGTTCGCAAACGAAGCCATTGTCAAGATATTGAAATCCGCATAGACGGTCTAAACATCTATGGCACACTTGCCGAAAACGACTTTACACATACCAAGAAAAAATATGACCCGAAGAACCAACCTGAACACTTGCACTGGACACACATCATAATATCTAACGTCAATGCCCTAATCAAAGGTATCTTTCATGGACTGGACTCCCTTCACCTTCAGCGGTACCTTGATGAATTTTGTTATCGCTTCAACCGTCGATGGTTCCGGAATGGGGTGTTCCCTCGCCTTGTTAAAACCCGCTCCCTTTCTTGCAAAGTTACATTTCATGAAGTAGCTAGATAGTCATATAAAATTTTCCCATGAAATAAAATATTAAAAGCTGTTTAATAAAAATTGTCTTTACTGTACTTGAATTACAATTTAGGGGTCTTTTAAAATCTCTAGTCGCACCCATCAACCTCGTTTGGTTTAGACTTTCCATTAATTTGTGGTCGCAGGAACCCAGCAATATAGGAATTGAAAATCCATACTCTTAACCCAGTATACGTTCCAAACGACCATGCACACAGTATAATGTTTGCCAACCACAGATATATAGAACGACCCCAATTAAGTTACAGAGCGCACGGCATTTATTTTCATTTCTATTAATGCCTTCGACGCTGGAATGGAGATTATTATGTATAAATGTTTGCTGGTAGTACCTTGCTTGTATGACGAAACATATCAAGTATCAAGTTCGGAATATTTAGGCTTGCAATATTTAGGAGCAGCTCTTGATATGAATGATATTAACAATGAGATATTAAATGCACATGTAAACAAAATTAATAATTACGATGTCTGCACTTATATAATCGAAAATGGATTTAATTTCATAGGAATTTCGTGTCTCAGCCAATTGTGTTATCCTTATGCAAAAGATTTAGTTTTATTATTAAGAAAAAGAAGATATACAGGACATATTTGTATGGGTGGATTTTATGTTAGTCTTGCATATCAGAATATTATTGATGATATTGATGAACTAGATACAATTATAGTCGGTGAGGGTGAACAATCGCTTCCTACTTTAATAAAGAGATTAATAGCAAAAGAATCTATTGATGGCATATCTGGTTTGTTATACAAGTCTGCAGGGAAAAGTACGTTTTTTGAACCTGTCAGAATTAAAAGTTTAGATGTCGTCCCTTTTCCTAAAAGAGATATACATCAAACTGGAATAAATAAATCAAGAGGAAGGTTTTTTAGGATACTTGCTGGAAGAGGATGCTACGGCAAGTGTGCTTTTTGTAGCATAATAAAACATTATAAGCCTCGTTATAAAATATATCGAAGTGCTAAAAACGTTGTTGATGAAATAGAATTTCTTTTAAATAAGTATAATGTTCATTCATTTCAGTTTATTGATGATATATTTTATGATTTAAGCAAAAATGGATTATTTTTTATAAACTCTTTCATTGAAGAAATTACAAGAAGAAAATTAGTGATAACATTCAAGTGCGAACTAAGAATAAATGACATAAGGAGACTTGAAATTGAAAAATTACAAAAAATAGGCTTGCAAAGAATTGCTATAGGTGTGGAATCTGGTGTTGACAGAGTATTAAATGAAATGAAAAAAGGATTTTCAAAAAAAGATATTAATAACGCATTTAAAATATTAGATGATTGCGGTGTAGAAACAAAATCTTTTTATATAACTGTTGTTCCCACAATGAGTTTAGAAGAATTAAAGAAAAACTATGAATTTTTATTCAACAACTTTGAATATTTTGACAAGCGTATATATAACAGATTAAGAGTATATTGCAATTCTGAATATGAAAACATTTTGAAAGAAAAAGGGTTATTAATAAAAAAAGATAATTTGCATGATATGTACAGTTATTCTTATGTCGATAATCGCGTCGAACAGTTTGTTGCAATTCTAGAAAAAATTATTGATTTTACGGAGAAGGAAGATTCTAAATTAATAAAAGAATGCAATGATTTGGCAAATGATTATAAAAACACATGGGAAAAGATAATTTTGAATATATTTAATTATATTGAAAACGATAAAAAAAATATAAATGAGAACGAAAACATCTATGAAAGTATATTAAGCAATATATTAAATTGATTATTGTAGATAATAAATTTAATCTCAATTAAAATATTCAATTCATTAAAAGATAGGTATGCATTCAATCGTAATAGACGATGTGAAAAGGTACTGATAAATAACAACCTCGGATATTCTATGTATAATTCTTAGCTGCGCTACTTGAATCCGTGGCCGCAGTATGCATTTCATTGTTGTTTCCCTTGTTATTAATTTTCGGAATTATCCCTTGACGCACGGCATAATTATCATTATGTGTGCTTTAGTGCTACTGTTTTAACAAATACTTTCAACATATCTTCTGCCAACGGAATATA